>Ga0210401_10000113_pt1 | contig 93534 bp, 86 predicted proteins | sample IncBWH32MmetaG_FD_150866 | JGI IMG/M metagenome (GOLD analysis project Ga0210401, IMG submission 150866) | Forest soil microbial communities from Barre Woods Harvard Forest LTER site, Petersham, Massachusetts, United States - Inc-BW-H-32-M | ecosystem: Environmental > Terrestrial > Soil >...
TTGTTGTCGTAAACGATCTGCGCGGTGTTTCCTATTAGTGTGTCGATCATGAATCCCTGTCCGTCCGTGGGGGCTCCGCCATTGCAAATACTGGGTTCGACATTGTTCCAGGCAAAATTTCCAGCAAAATAGATATGCGTTCCAGGCAGAGTGTCCAGAGGATTCTGACTGCCCATGTTGAAACCACTGGCGCAGACGCCTCCGCCTTGAACGGTGTTGTAGGCAATGTTCCCGATAAAAACGATGTAGTCTTCAGCGTAAGGGGGGCGAGGATCAATCCCAAAACCGGACTGTCCCGCGCCATTGCAGATGTCATCGGCGAAGATAACGTGATGGACGGCCGTCAAATTCCACGGATAAATTGCAAAGCACGCGCCGGAGCTGGCGGTTGTTGTGATCTCCCATCCCTGCACGCCCCAGTAGCTAGCCTGAATAAGCATTCCATCGTCGGACGAAGAGGCTGTACTGACGCTGATCTTACAGGCGTCGAAGGTCATACACGTCAACCAAGCGACATTGTTGCCTCCTGCGCAGGTTACCGTTCCCCAGTTATGTGCAAAGTTGTTCCAATCGTAGGCCGTGCTCGCGGCTGCCAGAATTACATCGCCGCAATTGACTGCATGATTCGGGGTTAGCCAGGGAGTGCTAGGAGACGTACCGTTGTTGGAATCGCTGCCGCCGCCAGCTGCCGTCGCGAGGAAATAAGTGGTTGCCCATACGGGGGACGAGAGCGTGGAAAGCAAGATCGCGAGCGCTAACTTCTTCATTTTAATATCGAGGCGACTCATTTCACGTTCATTTTATTATCCTCCCGAGATCAAGCACTACTGGTCGGTTGAACAGTTAAAAAGCACCTGTTCTTGTTCGTCTTCAGAGCCCTTGAGAGCAGAGAGGCCGAAATTTAGATCAATCAAACTCAGTTCTTGCCGTACTTGTCCGGTATGAGCGAAGCCCGGTTAGCTGAAGGGAAAACATGACGACGAAGATTAAATTGTAGACGAGGTATCTGACCCAAAGGCGGCGGAAGTCCTTTGTCAACCGGTATAGCCACTCAAAACCCGATTCGCGGATCCACGCCGGCGCCTGTTTTATCCTGCCGCTGAAGAAGTCGAAGGTGGCTCCCGAGGCGACCATGATCGCCCCTCGAATCTTTTCCCGGTGCTCGCTGATCCAAACATCCTGCTTTGGCGATCCGAGTCCCACCCAAAGGAAGTCGGGCCGTGCCCGGTTGATCATGTTGCACACCGCTGTATCTTCCTCATCGGTTAGCGGCCGGAAAGGCGGAGAGTATTTGCCAACCACTTTGATGCCCTCGAAGCGGTTGCTGAGATATTCCTCGATCTTATCTGGCGCGTCGTGCGCGCCTCCATACAGGAAGAAGGTGTAACCACGGTCCTTCGCCTTGCTACTGACCTCCAGCAATAGGTCAGGAGCATAGAAACGGTCGCTCTTCTTTTTGTAGAACGCGCGGGCCCATTTGAGGAACGGCATGCTATCGATCCCAATAATATCCGCCGAGTTAAAGAGGCGGAGGAGCCGACCATCGAAGAGAGCAGAGACACAGCAGTTGACGTTGATCAACGCAAGAGAATGCGAGCGCGACTCCTTATCGGAAAGCCAGTTGTTGAATATCCGGTGCATGTCTCCATACGAGAGACAGTCCATGTTGATCCCTAGAATGTTCATTTTATTGGCCATGATTGGCTCCGTCTATGAGCGCAACAGTAGTGAGAATTCCGCGGGGACACACACAAAGTAGAGCGTCACTGTCCGTGAGTTTCGGTCGAAGGCAGTACGGCATTGCTGATGTGCACGAGGGGAGTGACTGCGGCTGTGTTCCGGGAACGCTGGATCGCCGTTTGGTAAACCGCCATTAGATTGTGGAAATATGCGTCCTCGGTGTATTCCCGCATGACCTTTTGCCGGCCTGCTCTCCCCATCCGATTGCAGAGTTGAGGGTCGTCCCATAGACGGCGCACCTGCTGCACCAAGTCCCCTGGGTTGCCAGGCTCGAACAGTAACCCTGTCACGCCGTCTTCCACCACATGCGGCAGACCACCGATCCTTGATGCGATCACGGGCACTCCCAAAGCCATCGCGTCGACGGCTACCATGGCGAACAGTTCAAATCCCAGGCTCGGCACAACCAGGACGCGAGACCTCCGATAGAATGTAAGAAGTTCATCGAAACCGAGTTGCCCGAGGAACTCGACGTTTTGCGGCGCCCTGGCCATCATTTCCGATAGAACGGGACCGTCGCCCGCCACTTTAAAAGGGACGTCCGGCATTTGCGCGGCTGCGGCCAGGAATATATCGACTCCTTTTTCCGGGCTTACGCGACCTGCAAACGCCACATACTCCCCCGCGGGCCGGTCCGTGGTCGTGTCGCTTACGGACGTTGGGTTTGGAACCACTGCAATCTGGTCATCGCGGAAACCCGCTTGCAGCAGCCTTCCCTTGGCGAACGGCGTCATGACGATTAGCACGCTCACGTTGTCGTGGAACAATCGGAAGCGCCTGGCGACACTGCTCCTTAGCGCGTATGCGAAGCTCTCGAAAATGTTATTTCGGCAGTTCTTCAACACGCACCAGTATTCGTGGCCGCCAACGCAATCTTCGCAAACTTGTCCCTTGTGCAAGTGATACCAAGTCGGACACGTAAGGATATGACTGTGCACTGTCATCACCACGGGCACACCCAATCGCCGGCACGCCACCAATACCGAAGGCGAAAACATCGGGTATACGCTGTGGACGTGGACTGCATCCGGCCGATCCTTTTCAAGAAGCCGATGCATTTCCCGATAAGCATAGATGTTGTACACACCGCCCCAGAAAGCGTTCATGCGCCTGAGAATCGAGTTTTCCAGAACTCTGCTCGATTTCATCACCAGCCGCGACTCGTGTCCGTTTTGCACGAGTACCCGCATCGTGGCCTCAACCACTGCCGGTTCACCGCCGAACCGGCTTCTCTGCTCGTTGTAGACTTGTAAGACCTTCACCGAGATCCTCGCATTGCCTATCCTTACAGCCAGTCACCCGCACGGCTATGCTCGGTGGGGCACATCACCATCACCGAGACGGAGCCGCCTCACGTCATGGCCGATGGGGCCATTCATCGCGTGGCGATAAACAATTCGCGTCTTATGCCCTACAAGCTCGGGCGCACACTCGGCATTGACCTTTCGCCGGCCGTTCTCTCCCAATTGCCTTCGCAGCTCTTTGTCTTGCAGGAGGGGAATAATCGCTTCCGCGAGAGCACCTGCGTCGCGCGGCGGGACAAGGTAACCAGTCCGGCCGTGATCGACCATATCAGGGAGGCCTCCAACCGTTGTAGCAACCACCGGTTTGCCAAAACGGTAGGCGATGGGAATGACGCCGCTTTGCGAGGCATCGATATATGGAAGCACCACGACACTCGCTTGACGGAACAACTCGGCCCGTTTTTCGTCGGAAACGTGCTCGTTGTGAACGATAAATCGCTCGGGATGCACCATCATGCGGCGATAGCGATCAAAGTCTTCGCCCATGCCTGCGATTACGATTTTCGCCTGGGGTACTCTGGATGTAATCAGGGGTTCCGCGCGAATTAAGTATTCGAGTCCCTTGTATTCCCAAATTCTTCCGAAAAATAGAACCAGAGGCTCTTCGCCCCGTTCTTTCTCCCCTGCTGTTACTGCAGTGTCTCCGATCAGAACGTGCGGAATGACGTGGACAGTGCCGCTTGGAATGCCTAGCCTCTGAAGCAGCGACTCTTTCACTTGCGGGGCGTGCACAATGCGCTCTCGGGCTCGGTAACATGCGCGATCGAACACCCACTGAGGTGTGTTACGAGGCTCTCCGGCGTGTATCGAGGAATCATGCACCGTAAGAACTAGAGGGCGGTCGCCCAGCATTGGCAGCGCCCAGTTGAACCACAGATGTCCGCCTTGGAGATGGATCACATCTGGATTGAAGCTCCTGATTTGCCTCACAAGACGGGTCACCATCCGGACTTGTTGAAAGGGCTGTCGCAATCTCGGCTGGTCGAACAACTGCAGTTCTACTGAGTCGCTCAGCAGGTGCAGATAGGGTTTAGCTTCATGGCTAGGAAGGAAAAGAAGGATGCTCGTGTCTTGGTCTTGAGCGATGCCACTCGCTAGCCGAACACAATACTCACCTATGCCACTGAATCCAACGAACGCCACCTTCATGCCCTTCACGTCATTCCTCCATTGACTGTGTGCAACCAAAGATTCAATGGCACCCGTGCCTCGTCTTTCAGTTCATCTGAATCCAGAATGAGGCGCCGTGGGTTTCGACATTCTTCATTTTCGCTTCTTGCCAGAGAGGTGTAAGAATTTTGTTTAATTCGTTATCGCCGCTTATAAATGCATTGGGCAAAAGAATGTCAAATCGATGACCCTGGGCCAGGAGATAAGCTGCCAATAAGTACTGCTCCGAATAGAACCGATCTTTCCAGATCGTGGGGTAGTCATAGGGAAGCGTTACATCATGGATCTCAACGAGAACACCCGGCTTTAGCCTGGGAATAACATCCAGAAAAATGACAGTGGCATCAGAATTCGTGAATACTCGATGGGAATTGTCAACAAAAAGAATATCGCCTCGTCCCAATTGATCGAAGATATCCAGGCTGATGGCTTCGACGGGTTCGCGGATAATCTGATCGCATAGCATATCAATCTCGGCACGGGGGTGCGGGTCAATGGAGATTATCTTCGTGTTAAGCCGATGATCTGTGATTGCTCTTCGGGCAAATTTCGTCGAAGTGCCGGAACCAACCTCCAGAAAATATTTGGGTTGCTTCATTGCGATCAGACTATACAGGGCAACCCCATCCAACGCGGGCATCCATGCATTCGTCCAACTGGGTTCTGAGGGAGAGGAATCGCTTGCCTGTCGCTTACGAATTGTTACAAGCTTCTCCGTAAAAACCAGGAATGATTTAAGAAGTTGAATATAACTCGTTCGATTATTATTAATAATATTGTACAGCTCAGGGTGGGGATTGCTATTGCCCCATCTTTGTTTTGGATCGATAGGATAATCTAAAAAAGTACTTGTGTCGCAAAGACTGTTCGGGCAATTGGATTCAGGAATGCAGCAAGGCTATGATGCCTCGTTACATGGGAGGCAAGAAAGCTGGCAAACTTTGAGTTGTTCATACTCCCTCCCCTCTCTTTAATTGCAAGAACTTGTATCGGGTCGCCGGCTGAAGTGCGCCACGCCCTTATAGATCCGTCTCATAAATGGGCGATTTCGATCGCCTGTGGGCGACATACAAAGGCTAACTGAGCTAGCACAACCATACCGAGGAACATCAAGAGCGATGGCCAGATAACGGCAGACTCGAGCAATCCATGCAATGCGCAAAACACCAAAAGCGCCCCACAAAAAGCGAAGGCGGAGTTGTGCGAGAGGTTCTGAAATCGAAAGGCACGCCTGATCCCTGCAAAGAGCAATAGTGTATACGCAACCAGCCCCACTGCTCCCAAGCTGAGAAGGTAATCGAGGTATGCCGAGTGGCTGTCCGGAATCGCCCATTTTTCCTCATCCGAAATCTCGCTAATGCGCGTTGGAGTCCAGAAGCCGCCATAGCCGTAGCCAAGAATTGGACGTCGATGGACGTAGTAGCCGACATCCTCCCAAACCCCGGCGCGGCCGTTGAACGAGGAGTCAACGGCAGAGTCATTCCTCCCGAGCGTAACGGCGCTTGTGAGGCCTGGAAGCGATGCATTCGCAAGAACCAGCAGAAGAACACAGAAAGCGATGCTGAGAGAGTATGCCATCGCAATCTTCGTCGCCCTGGAACATACCGCACCCAAGTACACGGCAAGGGCGAGGAGGGCCGCGGCAAACGATGTCCTGGATGCAGTAAGAATCAAGAAAACAAACCCGACTAGCGCGCAAGCCCGAAAGAACGTTCGTCCATGCTTTTCCACGTCGGCGGCTGCCACCCCCGAAAGCAAAAGAAGTGCGCAATTAATTCCCTGACCGTTCGGGTGAAGCGAACCGGCGAAACGATAGCCCGTTGCGAAGGGCCGAAACGTCCCGAGGACCAGCTCCGTAAAAACGCCAATAACTAGAAAAAGGGCAGTACTGAAGAATGCCCACAAGATAATTTCGCGAAGTGAAAGACGGCGAGCGACCGCCACGGCAGCGATGCAAAATATCCCGAAGACCACTAACCGTCTAAGGGTCAGCGGCAAATCCTCGGCCCAAACGGGGCTAAGGAGCGCCCAGGCGACAAAACTGAGAAGAATCCATCCCAACGGACCATGGATTCGAAGTCGACCGTAAGTCCGATGACGGATCAGGCTAACGATCGCGAAAAGCCCTAACGACAATAGAGCGATGCGGCGAACAATCGTGCCTTCCGCTACGTCCGTGACAAGGACGTCTTCGGATGATTTGACTTGGTCTAGCTCCTTGAACTTCCTAGAGTAGGACAGATCGTGATAAACCAAGAAAAACAAGGCGGCAAGGAACAGGAACATGAGCCAGGGGGGGCGTCCAACTTGGAGTGCCGGCCCTATACGTGGACGATTGGTGTAACTCATTTAATCTGCTTCCCGATCCCCGAAACTGCGAACCGGGAGCCTCAGGAAAACTCCCGCCCTTACTGCTGATGTGACAAAGTTTGCCGCCAGCAACCCAAGCGCCGCACCGGCTGTGCCGTAGGCCCGCACCAGCCAAAATCCAAGCGCGACCATGATGAATAGCGCGGCAAAATTGACCAGGAAATCCAGGTCGGCGCGTTCGATGGCAAATAGTGCGCGCGAAAATGAAAACGCCGCGGCAGTGACCAAGAGGTTTACCGCTAGGATCGCAACAGCTAGGTTGTTGCCATCATACTGGCGCCCGTAGAGCAGGGTGATGAGACGCCCTCCCCAAACAATCAATACCAGACAGAGCAGAAGTATGGGGAGTGAGATGGCAGCGGTGATCTTTAGGACCAATCGACGCAAGGCTCTTGGGCCCCCTGCCGCATACACGTGCGCGATTTTCGGCCCCACGAGGTTCTGGACCGCCAGAAGTGCAGGATTGCCAACCGACACGACCCCCAGGCACGCTGCCCACACTCCAGCCGAGGCGGTGCCGTGGAAGAACGCCAGAAACCATGGATAAAGATTCATGCTGACAGCCCAGACCAGGCCGCTGGCGAAAACCCATTTTCCAAGGATCCAATTCTTCTTGAGGTCGGCAAGCGATTCGTTCATCCGGGGGTGATACGACTCCCGGTCCGACCAAAGCCACCACAGCACCGCAATCCCGCAGGCCGATCCAATCACCCAATACGCACGGCTGGCCGATAACATGCCGGAGCGGGCCAGGAGCAGCAGACCGCTGATTTGAGCGACCGCGATGCATGAATCGAAAAGGAAGGCGGCCTTAAGCTTGAGCCGGGCAAAACATACGCGACGCGCAAATTCGCGAAGCATGATCAGAGTGACTACAGCTGCCAATGCCCAAATGACTGGTCCCAGGCCTCGAGGCCCGACTCCGAGAGTGACCACAAACGCGCCACACCCTAGAGCGAACATCATAAAGAGAGAAAATGCCAATTGATGAATCAACGTACTGCCTGTGTACAGAGCGTGGGCACGTCCATTCAGGCGGGGAGCATAAACCATGTAAGGCGTCGAAATCAGCGATGACTGCAGGTCGGTCATCAATAAAATCAGACTGAAGCCGAGCATGTACAGTCCGAGCTCTTCCTTGGAGCAGGTGCGCGCGATGATGATGCCGGTCACGAAGTTTGTGGCGCTGGCAACGGCTTGGTCGGCCAGGGAAACAATGCCTTGATGCAATGCCCGCCCGGGAGATAGGGCCAAGCCGAAAGGAAGCTGCCTGCCGCGCCCGGCCGGCGCAAGCGGTTTCGCCTCGGCAGCGTTGGCGTTCGGTATCACCGATGTGCTCCCCGACACGGCGGAAGGAGTTATCAATTCACTGGCTGATCGCTTTAAGCCCGTGCTCATACGGCTCCAACCCCATTCAATTTGGATGTTCTATTGGGTCTTGATTGATACTGAGGACTTGGGCATGTAGACGGCTTTCGGGGATTCCTCGAAGGGCAGGATTGCCTTGACTTGTGGGCCGAAGGTCGGGAGACAATACGCTAGGAAGTACTTGCGACAATCGAATGGCCACCGCAGAGGTTCCTAGCCCATTCATGTGGACCTGGTCGATAAAGAACCCACCTAGGTCTCCCCGGTCTGCGGCGGCTCTCAGGATTTCGTCTGTCCTCATCAACGGGATTCGGTGGTGCTCTGCAAAGGCGGCAAATTGCTGCTGAAGGGGACCCGTAGAGTCGTACGTTCGATGCGCGCCATTATACGAGCAGAACAACAGAAAGACCGGCGTGACATTGCGGATCCGAAGATCGCGCAACAAATCGTCGAGAACACGCTCATAACGACTTTTGGAATCGCCAGCAAGTTCTGCAACACTGTTCGTCCCTGGCACCAGTTTGGACTTGAGCGAATCGTAGTAGGCACGCGCCCAGTTTTCGACAACGACGTTGTAAAGCGCCGACCTCCGCAAGAAGTTCTTGAACCACACACGGCGTTCGAACTGTCGCTTCGTCTTCTCCTCAGCTTCGACCAAGTTCCCGAGCCAACCTTCGTTCATGCTGTAGCCAATGATCGCGATATCTGGATGGATGCCGCGGGCCCACAAATACAGGAACTTTTGGCGGATCAGCGACATCGGATATGCGTTCACTCCAGCGTTTAGAATGGTGAACTGTCCATTCTGGCTTCGCGATAGTGCGTCTTCGAGCAACGCTGGGTACGTGTGACGGTCGTCGACCCCGTAACCGTACGTAATGGAATCCCCCAAGCTTAAGACGAGATGTCGACTTGTCGGTCGATCAAACGGTTCGCCGCGAAGTCCTAGAGAGTTGATACGGGAAGGTGTGAAGGAGATCTTCTCCATATACTCCTGATCTGGCGCTGGTGTAAACAGCAGGTCTCCCTGGCGTTCGTACTGAAGTGACCGGTGGTAGCTTGTAGTCCGAAGACAGAACTCTGCCGCGAGCAGCAAACACAGTACTGCCACAACCGTGCGGAACACACGCGACCGCGACCAACTGAACGCGCTGACGCCTATCCAGGTGGTTAACGCGGCTGGAATGGCGTTCAGCCAATCTAAGTGCGCCCTCGGTATTAGGGTTGAAACAGTGCATGCAACCGCGAGGAACAGGAAGGCCAGCTTTGGAGAGCACTGGCCAATGTTCCATGCGGCCGGGTTGGAGCGCGGATGTGGCGCGAGCGCTTCCTGTTGGCCTGGCGCTGAACTATTCCTCGAAGGCGGAGCAGGCATGATCGATTGCTTCATGTTTTTCGAGCGTCCTGTAATCGAAGCAGACTCATCGGGCGCGCGCGAACCCCAGGCACGTCAACGCGCAGAATACTGGGGTTGCCGCGGAAGGCCGTTCTTCACAAAAACGCCCCTTGCCGATCAGAACTAGCGGCAATAGTCGGAAGCATCTGCTTTGTCTTTGGATTCGTACCTATGCGAAGGCTGCCGAACGAATGCCAGATTCGTACATGGCGCTTTTCTCGCGACCACAGCATCCTGACGGCCTAGAACGCGTAACAACTCGGCCGCAAGCCGATCGGCGTATATACGATGAGCGGTTTGGTTGGGATGGCCGTCTCCCGGCACAACCAGACTGCCAGGTGAATAGCGGGCCAGCTCGGGCCACATCTCAACATACGGCAATTGCGGAAAATTCGACCGGATGCAATCGCTGAGGGCCTGAGTGAGCGCCGAGGGCCTTGGGTCTAAGTTAAGGACAATCTTATTGTCGTTCCTCGCTTGTTTTTCGAACGCAGTGACACTTTTCAGAAATAGGCCCACGGCCATTTGTGCTTGGCGTTGGTCGCTGGGCCAGTCGTGTCCTAAACGAGATTTAGTTTTCAAGTACGCTGCTTTGGCGAGGAGACACAACTGAGAATGACGCAGGGCGGCGCGTGTGGCATCCCCAAAAACTGAGCCAGTTCCGAATGCAGTCTTGGTTAGATAGCCATACTCGTCTACCCTGTTCTGTCGGCGTGACGGGTTGAGATCGTCTACAGTAAAGGCGAGTACAGTTATATCCGGTAAAACTCTGTCATAGACGTCCTCAAGATGAGCCACTGCCATATCGATAGTATGCCCTTGGACACCGAAATTTAGGACGCGTGCGTTGAGTCCGGAATCGCGTAGCCTATGTTCCAAAAGAGCCGGGTACGTCAGATCGGTTGGAAGTCCCTGGCCGAAGGTCACTGAATCCCCAGTTATTGCGATGGTAAGGTCAGGGTGGGTTGCGATGTAAGTGTGCGATCTCTCGCCGAACTTCCCGATACTGGCGGGGGTATCCCCTGTGAATCGTCCTACGAACCCGGGTTTGTAAGACCAGTACGCGCTTGACGAACTTACCGTGAACCCTGGGTCAGTGTATAAGAACCTCGCCAGGTGGAGATCTCGGACAAGCAACTCCGCTAAGCAAAGGCAAATAAGGAACGTCAAACCCACTATAAGGCTTCGCATCGTGCGCTCCACTCAATCAGGATTTCCAATTTGGCTTCCTAGCCACCACCAACTGCACGTCCAACCGTCTCGTTTGGAGCCGTTCTCCTCATCCGCTCCGCCCCGAGCGACCTTGGCGGCCTAGGAAGGGACCAGCTCCTCCGTCACCGGCTTGCTGTCAGCTTAGAACAGGGAATAAATAAATGGGGCTGCAGCCGTGCCGCCAAGCACTATGAGTAGGCAGGTTAGTACAATCACAATCGCTATTGGTATGAGATACCATTTCTTACTGCGCCGCAGAAATGAGCCGACTTCGCGCAGAAGACCGGGATTGTGCCGCGGGAGGCTATTCTTCATAAGAATGTCCCTTTTTGATCAGAATTGGTGGGTGTAGCTGGAAGCGTCTGCCTTCTCGTCGACCGGCGTCCACGTGGATCGCCTGGTTTTGATCTGAAGCAGATCTTTGCCCATCCATCGTAAGAGCCTGCCAATTGGTACGAACAAAAGAAAAAAAACTAGCGCGAGGGCAACTCTACTTACAACATACCCGAAGGCAGACGTCGGTAGATTAACCATGAGGTACACAATACGGTTTAGACCGGGAATCTGGGAGAGTACCGCAAGCATAGCGCCGACAGTCCAGAGCATCGCGACTGCGGGTGTGAAAGCGCGGCTGCGTGCAAAAGCAATCAATCCAAGAATTGCAAAACCGCAAAGCATTGCCATGCCGAAGTCCCGCAGTTCCTTTGGGGAGGGGCGCCAGCTGACATGTTGAAAACAGGGTAACTGTTTTAGCTGCATGATTAATCCAATTGAAATTGCGAAAGATATTCGACCGAGCTCTTCGGCTCAGCCGAATCGCTCTTCTTAATCACGAGGTAATTTCCAAGGACCAATGCGTCGATATGAGTGTTCGCAAAGCAGTGATAGGCATCCTGCGGGGTACAGACGATCGGTTCGCCGCGAACATTAAAGCTGGTATTGATAATCACGGGGCACCCTGTCAGTTTATAGAAGCGTTGCATCATCGTATGGAACAGACCGTGGCGTTCGGAGTCGACGGTCTGAACGCGCGCGCTATAGTCGACGTGTGTCACGGCCGGAATGACGCTGCGGCAGACGTTAAGCTTTTCAATTCCCCAAAGCGAGTCGAATCCTTGCGGCAGGGGCAGCCGCTTTGCGGTCGCCACCGGTGCAACGAAGAGCATGTACGGACTATCCGTATCCATATCAAAGTACTCGGTCAGATGTTCGCGGAGGACGCAGGGGGCAAATGGCCGAAAGCCCTCACGGAACTTGATCTTCATGTTCATTAGAGACTGCATGCGCTCGCTGCGCGCATCACCGATAATGCTCCGCGCTCCGAGGGCCCGCGGACCAAACTCCATACGGCCGTGAAACCACCCAATCACGCTGCCCGCATCGATCAGTCGCGCCACTCTGTCGGCAAGCTCATTATCTGAGAGCCATTCGGATTCGGATTCGACGGTCTCGAGAAATGCAGCAATCTCGCCGTCGCTGAACTCCGGCCCGAGCAACGAGCCGCGCATCGCGTCATGGCTCTCGGGCCGCCGAGGATTATCCAGCATGTCGTACCATACTTGGAGGGCAGCTCCAAGTGCGCCTCCAGCGTCTCCCGCCGCGGGCTGGATCCAGATCTTCTCAAATGGTCCTTCGCGCAGGAGGCGGCCGTTAGCTACACAATTGAGTGCCACGCCGCCGGCCATGCAGAGCCGGGTTTGCCCGGTTTCTCGATGCGCGCAGCGCGCTAGGCGAAGCATCACTTCCTCAGTCACAACCTGAATGCTCGCGGCCAAGTCCATTTCCTTTTGAGTCAGGGGCCCCTCGGGGAGCCGCGGCGGTCCACCAAAGAGATTGTGGAACCGCTTGTTGGTCATGGTCAGGCCGGTGCAATAGTCAAAATAGTCCTGGTTGAGCCAGATTGAACCGTCCTCGGCTACGTGCACTAGGTGTTCGTATATCGTCTGTACGAATTTGGGCTCACCATACGGTGCAAGACCCATGACCTTATACTCGCCAGAATTCACTCTGAACCCAGTGTAGTAGGTAAAGGCGCTGTAAAGCATTCCCAGCGAATGAGGAAAACGGATTTCGCGTAACAAGCGAATCTTGTTATTCTCGCCGACACCGATTGTTGTGGTAGACCACTCGCCGACCCCGTCCACAGTCAGGATCGCTGCTTCCTCAAATGGGGAAGGATAGAAAGCACTCGCGGCATGGGATTGGTGATGGCCGGTAAACAAAACCGATCCTCTGAAAGCTTTGCCGAGCTTTTTCCGTATTGTGCTGCTTACGCTTGACTTTTCGGCAAGCCAAGTTGGCATGCCAACAGCAAAGGAGCGCATGCCCTTCGGTGCTGTGGCGAGGTAAGTCTCGATCAGGCGCTCGGCTTTGAGGAGAGGCTTTTCATAAAACACCACCGCATCCAATTCTGCGGCGGTGATGTTCGCGGCCTTAAGACAGTAGTCAACCGCGTGCCCAGGGAACGCGCTGTCGTGCTTCACACGAGTGAAGCGCTCTTCCTGCGCAGCGGCAATGATAGAACCATCACGAATCAGCGCGGCTGCACTGTCGTGATAAAACGCCGAGAGTCCGAGTATGTTCATCGCCTTTTCTTACTGTTCCGAAGTTGCGGCTCGTTGGATGTGAACTTGGGAGCTTGCTAAAACTATCGACCTCCGAGGGGGCTTACGGGAGGTTCGATCTTGAGGACCCTCACGACTCTATCGGTGGCCGCGATGAAGACTATTCCGCACCCGTCCCTCGAACTACAGCCGGAATGGTTCTGGCGAGGAGCTTCACATCCAGCCAAAAGGACCAATGATCAATGTAGTGCAAGTCCAACTCCATCCATTCCTTGAAAGACACAGAACTTCTACCGTTGACTTGCCAGAGACACGTAATTCCCGGGCGAACACTGAAGCGGCGGCGTACCCAGTCCTGGTCAAACCCCTGATAGTCGCGAATGGGAAGGGGGCGAGGGCCCACGAGGCTCATGTCGCCTTTCAAAACATTCAACAACTGTGGCAGTTCGTCGATGCTGGCTTTTCGGAGATACTTCCCCAAACGAGTGACGCGCGGATCGTTTTTGATCTTGAAAACCGGGCCGTCGGCTTCATTCAAGAATTCAAGTTCAGATTGCTTCTGCTCCGCGTCGCCGACCATGGTTCGGAATTTGTACATGCGAAAGCGCCGTTTGTTCAGACCCACGCGGTTCTGAACGAAGAAGACCGGTCCGATCGAATCCAATTTAATCAGGAGGGCGACAACCATAAATATAGGCGAGAGTCCGACGAGCAGTAGCGAAGAAACAGAGATGTCCAGCAATCGTTTGCAGACCATCGGCCAGCCTTCGGACGAATGGGGGCTGAAAGTTGCCACGGCCATTCCGCCAAGATGGCTGTTGTTCACCCATCTTTTTTGGGTGTCGAATATGTCCGCCAGGACGCGAACGATGACTCCTTGCTCCTGGCATTGGTCCACAATGCGGGCGGCTTGCGAGTAGAAAGACTTCATGGGAAGCGCGATTGCGACTTCATCGATGATGCGCTCTCGGAGAAAGTCGGAGAAGTGTTCCAAGTCGCTGACAATGGATTTGCCGTTCTTTCCAAAGTCCCGGTTTCCAATCCAATCCTCGTCGGCAAAACCGACGAGTTGGTAGCCCAAGTCGGGCCTGCCTTCAATAGCGTAAGCAAATTCCACGGCGCGCGAATTCGTGCCAATGATCAGCAAGTGGCGAAGATTGCGCCCGTGTATTCGCGCCCGTCGGAGGAACTCCCGTAATGCCATTCGGGAAAGAATAATTGAAGAGGTGGCAACAATCCAGAACACGGCGATGAAAGCAGGCGTAATCATTCGCACACGGAAGAATGCTGCAACAAAACCAAGCACAAGCGCCCCTGCCGAAGTGGCCTTGAGGACGACGATCGCCTCTTCTCTTCGGTCCCCGAGCCGCCTGGATCCATACAGGCCGAGCGCAGAGAAAATGATATGCCAGAAATAGAAGAGGCCGAGAAACACAAGGATGTTCAACAACTTGATGCGCGTGGAGAAGAACGCGGCGAAGGATGTGAACTCGGTCAGATGCCAAGTCGGGACGGCAGCCACCATAAAGGAAAGGGTGAGCAAGCTGGGGTCGAGGAGCATGAACATCTTGATCAGGATTTGCCGGTGGAAGCTTGTCATACGAGGGTCAGGTCTAAGCTGATTGACGTGTAACTGGAGTTGAGGAATGGCATTTGGAAAAGCGGTCAGAGAGCAATCGATGCTGGACTCTAGATATTGAAGTGCTGGCTCAATTGAATAGGTAAGGTTTCGGTCGAATTTGAGCCTGACTTGCTAAAGCCGCCGATACAGACCCTCAGGAATAGGAAACGTGCGCTGGTCCAGCACCGCCCCGAGGAGTCGTACCTGTGCACTTTCCAGTTGCTCTTTTGCGCGCCGGACAGTCTCGCGTCTCGTGTGATTCGCTTCGACGATCAGCACGACTCCATCGGCCAGTTGTCCAATAAGGGTTGCGTCAGTCTCACGACTAAGCGCTGGCGCGCTGATAAGGATGTAGTCAAATGCCTCGCGCAGCTCGGCGAAGCGCTCGCGATAACGTTCCGTCGAAGGGTAAAAGCCCGGCTTCACCAAACCCGAGGGGATCAGCCAAAATTTCTCGCCGCAAAGCGGGATCCCAAAATTCCGAATGGGACCTTTTGTGGTGAGAGCTTCCGCTAGCCCAATTTTGTTGGCGGCGGCCATATCAACATGTAATCGTGGCGCCCAAAGGTTTGCCTCAACTATGCAAACCGAAGTGTCTGCCTGCTCAGACAGAATCTCCCCCGCATGCGCGCAAATCCAGCTGCTTCGGTCATCACGCGTAATCCCCGAGAAAGACACGACTTTGGGCCCCCCGCCTTTGCCAGCCGGTGAGAACAATCGCTGAACCAGTTTCGCGAACTCGGTGTCCGGGGGTTCTCGTTTGCAAGGAATCGCAGTAGGGGCCTTCTGTGTGCGCGGAGCGGGCTCAACTGGAAGATCGAAAAAGTAGCCTCTTTCGACGCGCTGCAACAGTTCGAAATTCTTACTCATTTGTGAGGGCTCATTATTCAGTTCTTACCGCCTGCGCTAGCTGCCTCGCTCGCAGCCGCAGAATCGACATGCACGGAGGCCCCCGGGAGTCGAATGGCTTGACCGACTTCAAGGTGGTCAACGTCGACCATGTCCGGGTTCAGGTTTCGAACTTGCTCGATCGTGTCGCCGTTATACTCTCCAATGGTTCGGAGAATGATCTGGCGCAACGTATCTCCTGCTTGCACGATGACCGTTTTGGTCCCGACTCCATCGCCTAATAGGGAAGACCGATCGGCCGCAGAATTGGAAAGTCCCGCAGCCTGAACGTTCAGCGTGGAAGAGAGCGGAACAGGATCGGATTTCACTGCCATGAAACCTCGAATAGATACCGCGGCCTTTCGAATTGCTGTCCAGGCCTCGGATGATGCTTGAATGGACCGGTCGATGCGGCTCGGTGAAAAGGAGAGAATTCCGATCCCAATGACTACACACGCCGCTACACCAGCCGCGCCCATCGCCCAACGGCCCAAACTCCTTTTAGGCTTCTCGGGATAGGAAGACAGCGTGGGAAGATGGGTCATCGGAGAGGACAAGGCGGGATGTGACGCCACGGGCGAGGGCACGGCGCGCCGAGCAACGATGGGTCGTTGCAAGGATTCCACATCACGGTCCGCAATAACCTCTTCCATCATCGCAACGTCAACCTGTTTGCGGCCCATAGCGCAACCGAGTGAAAGCGCGCTAAAGCACGATGCATTGATCTTTCGAGGAATTCCCTGCGAGTGTTCTGCAATCATCCGAAGCGCACCCGGGGCGAATAATGGACCTCCCTCGTACCCGGCAACCTTAAGGCGGTGGGTAATATAGCGGGAAGTTTCTTCGGACCCGAACGGCTCGAGCCTGGCGAACACAGAAATCCGCTGTTGCAGCTGCTCCAATGCGGGACTGGCGAGCTTTCGAGCCAGTTGTGGTTGTCCGATCAGTACGATTTGAAGAAGCTTGGCTTGAGATGTCTCAAAGTTCGAAAGCAGCCGAATTGTCTCAAGCACTTCCGGATCGAGATTTTGGGCTTCATCAATCGCCAGCACGAAGCGGCGGCCCGCCAACATTTCGCGACAGAGGATCTCGTTCAACTTGTTGTGCATGGAAACCAATTCCATGCCTTCGGTATCAACTCCCAAACCGTTCAACAAATAGTGGAACAGATCTTTTGAGTTGCATTGCGTTTGAAACAGAAACACCGTGCGGGAGCCCTTTTGGAGTTTCTCAAGGAGCTGAAAAATGAGCGTTGTCTTGCCGAAGCCCGGCTGAGCAATTAAAGCCACAAAGCCTCGATCGGACTCGATGCCGTAAAAGAGTGAAGCGAGCGCCTCACGGTGACTCCTGCCAAGGTAGAGGAAGCGAGGATCTGGTGTCACGCCGAATGGCTGTTCTTTCATTTTATAGAAATCAAGAAACATATCTTTTTCCTTTCTCTTTCGGCAGCGCCGCCAGCACCGGAATCTGCAACACATCCCGCAGTTCGTCCGGTGTTCGCAACGAGGAGTCAAAGTAGTCCACGGCATATGCAACTCCAGGACTCACAAGACACGCCAGCAATATCCCTAAGAGTAGCGTCAGTGCCCAGCGAGGATGTGCCGGAAGAGCCGGCACGGTGGCCGCTTCCGCGATCGCCACGTTCACAATCCTCTGACGATCCAGCGCATCACCAATCCGCGACTCTTCCCGCTTTTGCTTGTAAAGAAGATCGTTTCCTTCAGCTTCCTTGACCTCTCGGAGAAGGTGTTGTTGCGCAGCCCCGTTCACATCGATCATGCGGAGTTGAGCTCGGTATTGGCGGATTACGCTGAGCGTTCCATCGGCTCGTGCATGCAAACTCGCCAGTTCTGCATTCGACTTTGTCAGTTCCGCCCGGAGCCACTCGTACGATGGATTCCGGTCCTTTGTTTCCTCCAGGGCCGGCGAATTCTGCGCTTTCTTGATTGTGTCGATCGTTTCATCAATCTGTTTTTGCACTTCTTGCACAGGCCGGTAATCCGGCTTGAATCTTTCCAAGAGCCCAGTACGCTTCAATTCAAGTTCCAGAAGCGTGGTCTTGAGTTGCTGCATGAGAAATTGGTTTTCGGAAGAGCGCACCTGAGAAACGCTCTGTTCTGGTGTGGAGGCTAGTTGTTCCTCCACAACCCGGGTGCGATTCTCCGTTTCTTTGATCGCAACTTGAGTCGAATTAAAGGTAGCCTCAAACTCGGAAAGTTTTTGGAGAGCGATCTGTTTTTCAAGCTGCGGGTCTGCCACACCCTTATCGTGGTCGAACTTCGTCAGCTGCGCATCGGCAGTTTGGAGTTCCTGAGCGTAGTGTTTAGATTCCGCCTGGAAAAACTCAAACGCGCCTGGCGGACGGTGAACCTCTACGGTTTTTTCCAGATAGAGACTAGCGAGTGTGCGAAGAACGCGTGCTGCCAGTTGCGGGTCCGGCGAGTCGTAGGTCAGCTGAATTAAGTCCGTCTTTTTCAGCGGTTCAATCTGCAGCTTATGTTCGAGGGCCAGCACAGCCTGTGAGATTTTCTTATCGCTGCCCCCTGCGTCTTCGGCCTCGCTGGCTGCGGCCGCAGGAAGTAGCCGGTTCCAGAAATGGCTGGCGTGCGATTCTTGAAGATTGCAGTAGACCACTACTTTCTCGAGAAGGTCGCGGCTCTTGAGGAGTTCAACTTCAGAGTTGAGTTCTTCTTCCGTCACTCCGCCGGGGTTAGACATCACGGCCTCGCGACCTGGCGAGACAGGCGCATCCACGCGCTCGCGCTTGACCAAAATTTTCATTTTGGCTTCATAATCCTCGGGAAGCAGAAAGATTCCGAGGACCGTGCCCAGTAGGAGAACCAGAAAAGTCAGCACCACGAGCTTAGGGTGACGGAATAGGGGCGTCGCAATGTCCCTAAGGGTGGGTAACCGTTCCGTTCCACCTGCGCCAGATTGAAAGTCTTGTCCGTCCATCACAAGTGAATTCTTATTCTTAAGTCTAGAAAATCGGCGGGTTCGCGTAGATTCCTGCTGAAGACGTTGGCAGGAAGGGTTTGATCTTGGAGAGCGCGTTCTTTGGAACAAACAGCATATCTCCGGGCTTCAGGTCCGGATCTTCTTGCAGGTCCCGCGAGTTCAACATTTTCTTCACGTTGATGATCCGGGCCTCGGCCCACTGATCCGACACGCGCCTGAATAGAAGCACCTGAGAGTGCTTGGACGCGTCTGTAAAACCTCCGGCGATGGCAATTGCCTGTGTAAGCGTGACGTCCGCGCGCCAGTCAAATTTTCCAGGTTTTCCAACCTGCCCGCCCACAGTGAAGTAAGGTTTCTCGAAGTCCTTGGGGTCCACAGTGATCTCAGGGTCTTGCAGGATTTTGGAGTAGGCGGTCTTAATGGACTCGGTAAGCTCCGGAAGGGTCTGTCCTGCGGCTGGCACATCACCCACTCCGTGCAGGGTGATGTAACCGTCCGGTTGGACGGTGACCGTTTCATTAAATTCCGGCGTGAGCACGAATGTCAGTTCTAGTGCGTCGCTCTGATGGATTGTGTAGCGCGAGTTTCGTTGGTGCAGGCCATGGCCAATTTCATTGGATTTCGCTTGCGGCGGCTTTTCGATCATGGCAGGCTGTCCCCCATTAATTGGGGTTGCTACTGAAATTCCCTGTCCGGCAGGGGAATAAGCGGCGGAAAACATAATCAAAGTGAAAGTTAGGAACGCTAGGGCCTGGTTCTGAGTATTCATCTGATTCCCCCCAATTTTTTCGGGTCCGAAGATTGAGCGACGTAGCGGGTTGGGTCTCGATGTTCAGCTCTGAACAGCTAAATCGATTCGATGTCGTAACCTTCGACTCGAATCGAGACAGATCGACAGAGCAGCTCCACTGATACGACCAGGCTTTGATCTCCACCTTTACGCACGAGAATTCCCTCTATGCCGTCAAGTGAACCACCTCGAATGCGTACGCGATTGCCTGGACTGATGACGAAAGGATATGGGAGGCATGGAACTTTCTTGTCTATCGCTGTCCTGAGACTCTCGATCTGTTCATCCGGAATCGGGGTCCCTTGGCGTTCACTTCCCACAAAACCAAACACGCCTGGCATCCGCAATACTCTTAAGCGCTCCTCAGCGGTCGCGACCATACGGAGAAACACATAACAACTAAACATTGGCACTTCGACCTTGGTCCGCCGGTCGCTCCACCTGTGTACTTGTTGGAGCATGGGAAGAAACGTGAACATTCCTTTAACTTGAAGCTGTCCGGCAATCCGCCTCTCATGCCGTGACATCGTATGAATCGCGTACCAATTCTCTTCCTCCGGCAGGAGACCTAGTGGTGGAATAACCGGCGTGGAATGGAGATTTACCTCTAAACTAGACACAACTTCGCCCTCTCAGTCCCATTTCTCACTCGAAGACTAATGGCCCAAAACTTCGTCCGCCACGGCCTGGGCGAGATAGGCGCAGATTCGATTATCTAGACGCGCGTTGATCCTACACGCGACCTCAAGCCGAATCGAATCTGTACCCCTGTTGATCCAAATCCAAGGATGAGCGGCCACGGGTCGCATAGCTTGGTTTCCGACTCATACGTAGCGCAGCGGACTTCGCTCGAGGTTGCGAGCCTCCATTGCCAGGATTGCGATATTTACACAAACCGAGTGCTACGCTAGACGCATCGGAATTCCGTGTCTGTTCCATTGTGCTCACATTTGTATTTTTGATGTTTTGTACTCGCTGTCTTGCCAACCCGAGTGTGTGGTCAGCGTTTTTCGTAGTGGAGCGTGGGGTATTTTCTATCGCATTCACTCCTTGAAAGAGCTCTCAAAATGCATCCAGGTGGTCCACAGGGGGCAAATCTGGGCCGGCAACGAAGACATTGAGCATATGCTGACCGCCCTGATCGATACGAAACCGCTGCAATTCAACAATGCCGACGGAATGCCACTTTTGACGCGTCGCGAGGAAGACGTGGTCCGTCTCGCCGCTGACGGTCTAAAAAATCGCGAAATTGCTCAGAAACTCAAAGTTAAGGAGCATTCGGTACGCAATTGCCTCTATCGGATTTTCGAAAAACTGGGTGTCTCGATTCGGGTCGAACTTATTCTCTATGCTTTAAGCCAGCGGGATCGGAACAATTAGGCTTTTCGGGATGCCCGGAGCTTCCATGAAATCACCAGGCCTTGGTTCAGAGCTCGGCTTGAATCGGCGCCTGAAACCTGCTGTGCTTCCAACGTTGAGCATTTCACTTCATCCAACTGAGAAGCATCCTCTTGTTCCTTCGATGTTCGTTCTCAAGGTCTAAAGCCTTTGTCAAATCAAGAGAGACCGCTAGGGCCATAGGAATGCCACCTAGCGGCCTCGCGCAGTTTGGAGGTTCGCGAGCTGGAGTTCTGAATGGGGCCTCTGAAACCTAGTGATTCAGCGATGCGCGACGCTTATCCGCAGACGGTATGACATGCCTATTCACCCGGTTCTACCTAACCCAGATGAGAACCATCTCCCGTTTGGTAGGGCGGACAGCGCGACTAATTTCGATCTAGTCGCTAATTGACAACACAATTTCCAGGCGTTGGCAACCCGGAAACTATCCATAAACGGAGTTGTGGGAAGTCAGCTGTTGAAAGTCATTTCAGGGTCCCGTCGGTGTTGCCCAAATACTCTTCCTCCCGGCTCCTCGCAAATTGCTGATTCTATAGCGGTCAGTTTTGCGAGTATCGCTGCCCACAAACAGATGTTTTTGGTGCTCTGACCCCACGAACAGACTTACATCATCTAGCCTCGCTTCCAACACCATGGACTTTATCCGATAACGGCCTATCTGTACTTTTGTGATATTTTCTTCAACGGTTCCGAAATGACGAAACCGGAGCATGGGGACCTGTGCCCCCGAACTCCTAACCCTTGAGCCGACTCCATATATCAGTGACCTGTGTGAGGTTCGGTGACTTCCTTCGTTTCAGATCCGCTACGAGATGCGTCCGACGTGATTGCCGGATTTGTCTTCCAAATCGATTTAACAATTCAGCGTTGGCTTGAGCTAAAGGATGACGAAATCCTCGAGCTCGAACGCGGTGAAGACCTCGACGTGATCCAGTTGGCCGGCGAGGACGTCCCCGAAACACGCATCCTCGAACAGATGAAGCGCCGCAGTACATCCTCCATAAGCCTGAAATCGGCAGATGCGCTCACGGCCGTCGCGCACTTCTGCGAGCACCGAAAGAATAACCCTTCCGTTCGCCTCCGCTTCCGTTTCCTCACGACTGGAGCGCTCGCAAAAGAACAGGCGTGGAAGCGTCCCGGAACGGCGATTTCGACCTGGCAATCCATCCAACGCGAACAACTCACCGATGACGATCAAAACGAAGCGCTCGATGGCATTCGCGAGTTTCTCTCAACGTGCAGCGCGCCCCATGGCATCAACCCGGATATTTGGGCCCTAGTCGAAGAGGTCGCCAAAAAGGAAAATTCTTCCGTATTGCTCGAGGTCATAGAGTCCTTCGAATGGGGCCTTGGAGCCGCCGACTATCTGGAAGTTGAAACGGCGGTCAAACAGGCACTACTGCGGACCGGGCTTGCCGAGAACGAAGCTATTGCAGATTCACTCTTTCAAAGACTCTTCCTATTTGTTTTCAAGCGCCTGAGTCAACCCGGAATCAAACAACTCACTCCCACTGAGCTTCAGAGTCAACTTCGCCTCCCCACACTGACTTTCCGAGACCAGACCTTCCTTACGTTTATCGAAGACTTCCGCGGACTTGCCCGTAAGATCGAGAGGCTCGAAGATCACGCCGCGCAGACAAGCCAAATGGTTGCGGCGCTTGGAAATCGAACCAGTACATTAGAAGAGGAGGCTACGCTCGGCGCGTCCCTCTGTATTCCCAAAGCCTCTATCGATCGCCCCGTACTTATCGACCCCATCCTCCGCCGGGCAACAACGGTGGAAGATGTGCTGATGCATCTCGCTAATTCAACCTGGATCAATGTGATCGGCGAACCCGGGGCCGGCAAGACTCAGCTGTGTCTCCTGACAACGGAGAAGACGAGCGCAGAAACGATCTGGCTCAACCTGCGTGGCTACAGTCCGGAAATGACTTGCAACGTTATCGACCAAGCCATCGAGACCGCCTCCGGCGTCCCGTTCCACCTTTTCCTCTTCCCGTGGTATCAGGAAGCCACTTCAGGCCTTGGTGCGGGCAAGATTGTTGTTCTGGACGACCTTCCCCGCGTCGCACCTGGCGGAGCCTTGTCCCGACGGCTTGACGCTCTCGCGACGGCTGCGCGGACCAACGAACAAACTGTTCTTTCCACTAGTTACTATGGGTTGCCGCGACAGCTGGTCGAATCCCACTCGGTCGTCGAGATCCTGTCGCCGCGCTTCTCTTCGCCCGAAATTTCGGAGATGCTTCAGGCGGCGGGCGCACCCGACGGATTTCCCACCAACAGCATCGCCGATTTTCTTCTCGCTTTGACCGGGGGACTTCCCGTTCTCGTCGCGGCTGCCACGCGGTTCCTCAAAACGAAAAACTGGGCAGTCAACAACGAAACTCTCGAATCTTTTTTCGGTGGACAATTTGCCAGCGGCGCAAGAACCGATGCTCGCGAAATGATCAAGAGCACCATTCCCGACGATGAAGCACGGGAACTCCTTTATCGGCTGACTTGCGTCGTGGGACCCATCTCGAAAACCCAAATCGAGCAAATCAGCAAGATCCCGGAGAAAATCCGCCTTGCGGCCGACAAGCTTGATCAGCTTCTTGGGCTCTGGGTACAACCGTACGCCAAGGAGACGTTTCTCCTGTCCCCACTTGTTGAGTCTTCCCTGTCTCGCCGGCTCGATTCCAAGACCCGCCGCGGCGTTCACGCAATTCTGGCGATAAATCTGCTTAAGCGCAAAACCAAAACGGTCTTTGATGTGATCACCTGTATTCATCACTTTCAAATGGCCGAACTAGCCCACGAGGCTGCGAACGTCCTGATGAAAACGCTGCTGACGATCACGCAAATGGATCGCGAGGTCCCGGATGAATCGCTCCTCCTAGCAGCTTGGACCGGCCGTTCTTTGCCCTCGACAATCGACCTCAATGTCCGGCTTCTCCTTCGCGCCCTACAGATTGGACTTGCTGACAAACAAGGAGCCGACTTTTCCGATCTTCTCGCCGACCTCGATCGGCTCATGGCGGAAGCGCAATCCATGGCGGATGCCCAATTCGGGCTTCTGGCGGCTGGAGGTTCGATCACCATCCGGTTCGCCAAGAAATATCCCGCGATCGCAAACCGGTACTTGTTAGTGATGCTTCGAAGCGCTCCGCGGGCGTTGCTTCCGGATGGAACCAGGCCGGAGCAGCACTATCCCATGGCCCTGGAATCGCTACTGTGGGTTACAGCGAACTCGACTGCTACAGACGAGGACGTCACGAGTTGGCTTGCAACGCTCCGCGAATTCACGCCGGACCAGGTCGCTGCTCTTGGCGCGTCCGACTTTGCAGCCGATAGCAGCGTGGTCCTCTGCGATCAGATCTGGCTCCGCGAATTCCGGAAGTCGCAATCACAACAGGAATGGCCGTCTCGCGATGCTGTAGTGCAGAAAATCGAAGAGGCGGCATTGGAGACCGGACTTCACTTGCTCTACGCTGCGGCCACCCGCACTCGCCTAACCATCCTCGGTGAGTTGCAGGGAAATCTCGACGCCGCGATCACCATGGCTGAAGAATGCCTCCCACACATGGTGACCGACGTTGAGCGTTTCCTTATACTCGAAACGATCGGTCGCCAACTCGCCTATGCCCATCGCGATCAAGAAGCCTTGCTTTGGATGAACCGCGCGATTCAACTGAACATCGAGGAATATGGAATCTTTCGTCGCAACGTTTTGATCACGGCAGGAGAAGTCGTCGCGCGGACGGACTCTAGAGCTGCACCTCAGTACACGAGCCGCGCCGTGGACGTAGCGAGGGCCTCGATCCTGGAACCCGCCCGTTTAGCGGAAGCGCTCGGAGAGCATAGCCTCGCTCTCTGGAACGCTGGTCGCGTGGAGGACTCCTTCGCCGCCTGGGAAGAAGGAGTCGAAAAGCTTTTGGATGCGAGAGATCAAAAACCCTCTTGGACACAAGCGTTTCTCGCCTTTCTGCAGGCCGCCGGCTTCTTCAGCGGAATGTCGCTTTGGGGAAAAATCACAGACCCCAACTTCGTTATTCCAAAGCCTGGACTGTTTTTGGCTTTGGACAACATGCCGGTTGAGAAATACCAGCCCATTCAGGACGGACTGCTCTTGCTTCGCACGGCGATGTTTGCCGAAGGCATCAGCAATACTGCGGCGGCGGCGAAGTGGGCCACTCGTGCCTTCACGGAGGCGCAGCGGCAGTCGAGGGCGGATCTGTTGGACTCCTTCGCATGGCTGCCGATTCCCCATCTAATCGAGACGGGAGCTTACGACCGAGCCATTCAATGTGCCTACGGTCTTTCCAAACGAAAGGCTCCTGATGAGGCTTCTCTCAAAACATTTGAGCTGAATGAGCAGGACCGGAAGCGTGCCGAGGAATTTTTCACCGAGCCCAAGGTTATCGATCGCGTGTTCCTGTTCTGTCTTGTCCCCATCGCCCTTCGCTTGGCCACGCTTCGCTTTGATCGCGGCATCGCAGGGGAACTCGCGGCTGTCACTTCCGCTCTTGACCGCCTTTCGCTGGAACCCGACGACCCTTGGAAACAAGCATCGGAGTTCCTCCGGAGTATGTTCTATGGCGAAAAAACTTGGAGGCAGTGGCACGATGAAATCGCGCCTCTCTACGCAAGTAAGCGAGCGGCGCTGGGAATCCTCGCCTCCTTAGCTTCAGTTTTGGACTCGCCGCTCCTGCAATCGCTCGCGAATCAGATCGGCTTTGCACGAAATCTGGAGCAAGCCTTCAAGATCAGTCCATCGATCCGAGGTAAGTTCGTCGCACCGTTTTTCGCACGTTACTGGCAGAGGGCAATCGTAGAGGACTCCACTCAATTCAGGACTTCAGCCGCCTACACACAAAGGGCCTACTCGGAGGCAGTGAGTGTTTCTCCTCTGACTCGTGTAAAGAAACTTCTGGCCACCATGGTTTTCTGTACCAATCTGAACTTGTCCGAAGATCTCGGGGCTTGGTTGGACCGGACTCCCTGAACGTTGCGCTGCAGGAGGTCGCATGTGTGAAATCTTGTACCGGACTTTCCTCTGGCTATTTCGGTCCGTGAGCTTTTCGAATTGGCTCGATATACTGAAGGTTCTCGGCGCTGCGGCAGCGTTCTGGATTGGCCTTAACCAGTATCGGAAGTCCGAGGCGTGGAAGCGCCTGGAATTCGTTGCTGCCGAGATGAAGGCTTTTTACGACGACCCTGCTGCGAAATTGGCGATGGGCATGTTGGACTGGCGCAAGAAGGAGGTCGCGCTCTTCAAGTATCGGGGCGAAAACGATTTCGAACGCGCGGTGGTTGATTACGCCATCGTAGCAAGTGCTTTGGGCGTTGACCCCGAGATGAAATACGACAAGGTCCACTCTGCCGTTAGAGAGATTTTCGAACGCTTGTTGGAGTTCCTCGCGCGTTTCGAAGGTTTCCTCGCGACCGGAGTTGTTAAGCAGACCGATCTCAATCCTTATCTGGACTACTGGATCAAGCTGATTGCAGGGCAGGATACCCATTCTCCCGAGGTTACCAAGCAGGTGCTGCCAAGTTTGTGGAAGTTCATCGACTACTACGGCTATCGAGACGTTCGAAAGTTCATCAGTCGCTACGAACCCGTGACTTTTACAGAATTCAAGCGGTAGCCGAATGCATTGCTGCGGGAGGTGAGAAATGACGAACGGTGCGATGCGAGGAACGAGAGACGCTGTGGATTGCGTCAAGCAGAGGAAAACCGGGCGATGGTCGACTCGTTTCATCAGACCTGCAATTTCGCGCTTCAGGGCTCGACATGCATTCGAAAAAGAAGCGCAGGCTTCGGAAGGACTGCAAGAGTTCAAAGATGGTATTCGGGGTTGCCCAATAAACCGTGCTTTCACTGTAATGCGCTGGAGCCCAAAGGCTTAGCGAAGAAAAGTGGCATAATTCTGAATCATACGTTTTTGGGCAAGCTACAGAGTGCCCGCTGCGCCGTCCCCTTGGTGATTCCTGTTTCTGCTGTGATTTCGCGCCAGGAGCGCCCTTGCGCGCGCAGCGCCGCTATTCTGGAAGCATCCGTAAACACCCGCGGCCTTCCAAGGCGCTTCCCCTTCGCCCTGGCGTTGCGCAGACCGGACTTTACACGATCGCGGATAAGCTCGCGCTCGAATTCCGCGATGCTGGCGAAGATCCCGAAGATGAGACGGCCATTCGGCGTTGTAGTATCCACACCTTCATGGATGGACACAAATTCAATCCCAAGCGCGCGGAATTCTTCGAGCGCATTCACAAGATGGCGCAAGCTCCGGGCAAACCGATCATAGCGATACACGGCCACGGCATCAAAACGCCGACGCCTAGCGTCCGCCATCAGCCGGTCCAGCTCCGGGCGCCTATCTTTGGCTCCCGAAATGCCTGTGTCCAGATAGGAATCTACGAGGCGCCATCCGCGAGCCAGGGCAAATTGCTCAAGCTCGCGTGATTGCATGGAAATGTCCTGGCCGTGATTCGATGTCGACACACGCGCGTACAGCGCTACGCGGACTTGCTTGTTGGGAGAAACACTTTCGGGTAGGTTTGCGGTAGCCATTGCTCAAGTCTCCTTTGAGTGGTGGTCAGGAGCGTGTCGGTCTGACCACCGACGCGCTCCGTTTCAATCTGTCAGGTCATTTGCGAATCTTTTTCCTAAAAAGCTTGTCTCGTTTTTTTTGAAGTCTAGAAATATCTCTAGCAGTCCAGAGTCTTTTTGCCCTTCCTCGAACGATCTGCACCTTCGGTGCTTTTACTTCCCCGGCGGCTATCCAACTCTGGAGGGAAATTCGCGAAATGCCAGCGTGTTTGGCGGCTTCGCTCGTTGTGTAGGATTGCTTGCCCACAATCGGACACTACCAGACCACTTTACATCTGTAAAGTTATTGTTATAGGATTACAATCGGAATGAGAAAAGTCCCGACTGGAAATATGAACGCCTCCCCTAAAAGCCCCGGTTCGCGGCCGGGACCGTGGAGGGATTCCGTGATCGACGGAGGTGACGATAAACCCGCCGCGCCTGCATCGCCAAGCAATAACCCATACGCGGAGGTTCACGCCAAGGCGCTTGCTGCGGATAGGGAGAAGGCCCGCAGTATACAGCGTTTCTTCGAACCTTCATCCCGGGAATGGCAGCAATACCAAGAGACGATCGATGCTATCGATGACAAATTTCTTGAATTGAGTGAGCGAGCGAAAGGCGTTGCGAGAGGTGAGCCTAATTCTCCCAACTCCGCGATGGGCGATGTTACCGCGAACACCGCACCCGTGTTGCCCGTAAAGCCTAAGACGAAACGTGGACCAAAGGCAAATATGGAATTTCACCGCGCCGTAGCTGAGGTGGTGAACTCATATGGTTCTGATTGGAAGAGACATCTCGACCAAATCGCTAGGAAGTTGGACAAACGCAAACACAACTTTCCAGCACCCCCAGCATGGGCGAAGAGGGATCGTCCTGCCCAGAGTTGGGGGCGGGCCGTGGGACTCTACCCGAACGTTGTTCTGAAAAAACTAGAATACTCGCTGGAAATGGCTGGGAGAGATATTACTGAGAAACCTTCGGAAACTCTCGGAAACCTTCGCTAGTTCGCGCACGAAATTCTTCCAACTTTTTCTTCTTCCTTGTCAGTGAGATGCGGGCATATTCACGCGACAGTTGTCCGGCAGTTTCTCGCACGCCTAAACTCGCTGATCATGAATCACCAGGAAGCATTGATGACATTGGGCGAAGTAGCGAAACTGCTCCATTTTTCAAAGAGCAAACTCTACCAGGAGCGAAAGGCCGGACGATTGCGGACAGTACGCTTCGGTCGGTCCGTGCGAGTTCGGCCACAGGACGTTCAAAAGTATATCAATGCGGCCTGCTCGGAGCAGACACTATGACCGATATGCTGGCCTCCGCTCTCGAGTTCGCATCTCGTGGCTGGCCGGTTTTCCCGATCCGGGCGCTCGGCAAGACCCCGTTGACTGCCCGCGGTTTTAAAGATGCGACCACGGACCCTACCGCCATTCGAGTCTGGTGGGCGAAGTGGCCCTTAGCGAATATCGGGGTGGCGACAGGCTCCGCCTCCGTCGTAGCGGTGGATATTGACGGAGACGAGGGCGAGAACTCCCTGGTAGCGCTGACTGCGCAATACGGCCCCCTCCCGCAAACGCTCGAGTCGAGAACTGGCAGGGGACGTCACCTTTTCTTTGTGGTGAGCGGCTCGACGATTCGCAATGACACTGGGCGAAAGCTTGGACGCGGTATCGATGTCCGCGGCGCAGGTGGTTACGTCGTCGTGCCGCCATCAGTCCATGAATCAGGAAAGCCATACGAATGGATCCGCAGCGTTCCACCGGCGCCGCTTCCTGACTGGCTGCTAAAGAAGCTGTCGGCGACTTTGAGAGTGAAGAATAATAACGACGGGCATGCGCTAATTGCTGCGGGGCAGCGAAACAACACGCTGGCTAGCCTTGCCGGAACGATGCGCAGACGCGGAATGTCGCGAGCAGCTATTCTGGCGGCTCTGCTGGAGCACAACCGAGAATTTTGTGATGCACCGCTGCCCGAGCAGGAGGTCCAAGGCATCGCCGATAGTGTCTGCCGCTACCCGCACGGGCCTTCAACCGTCGGAAGCGCCGGTGCGGCAGATTCGTCGGCGGCATCCGCCCAGAGTGACGACGAAGGTTCCCCATTTCTGGGGGATCAAGCCAACGCTGAGCGTCTCGCCTCTGCCTATGCAGGCATGCTGATCTATCTCGCCGACCGACAAATCCGATGTGCATGGGATGGTCGTGTTTGGCGGCTGCACGATGACGGCGCGTGGGGGCGTGCCGCCATAGAGACGGTCCGGCGAATGTACTTGGCCGCAGCGCGTGAGATAGATGCGGACAGCCGTGAACGGACGGCCAAGCGCGCTGTCAAAGCCGAAGGCCGGATGGCGCAAATGATGACTCTGGCCCAGGTCAGCACGAAACTTGAGCGGTTGAAACTCAGCGAAACATTCGACCAGGACCCACGGGTGTTGAATGTGGCCAACGGTATCCTCAATTTGGCGTCTGGCGAACTGGGGCCGCACCGTGCCGACGCGCTACTCACAAAGATCACAGGCGTCTCCTATGTGAGTAACGCCAAGTGCGACATGTTTGAAAACTTCCTCGCACACACGTTCGGCGGAAATCCCGGTCTTATCGAATACGTGACCAGGTTCATGGGGTACGCGCTGAGCGGCTTCACGAAAGAGCAGGCCTTTTGGTTTTTCTACGGCCCGAAAGGAGCTACGAGCAAAAGCACATTCGTCAAGCTGTTGCGCCTACTGGCCGGCGAGTACGCCACGACGCTCCCAACCCAGGCGCTCATCATCGATCGAAACAAGAATCAGGATTATGGGCTGGCCGAGCTCGCCGGTGTGCGTCTAGCCACGGCCGTCGAGATCGGCCAAGGCAGGCATCTCGACTCGGCGATGGTAAAGCAGATCACTGGTCAGGATCCCATTAAGGCCTGCCGGAAGTATGAAAATTACTTCGAGTTCCGGTCCGCTGCGAAGCTCGTCATCGCCACAAACCACCGGCCAACGATTCGCGAAACCAGTGACGCCATCTGGCGTCGGGTGAAATCTGTCCCGTTCCTGGTCGTGGTCCCGGAAGAGGCGCGCGTCGACAACCTCGAGGAGAAACTTGTACAGAAGGAAGGCCCAGGCATTCTGGCGCTCGCCGTGCGCGGTTTCCAACGCTACTTGGCCGATGGCTTGCAGGAGCCCAAGGAAATTCGATCCGCTATCGAAGAATATCGCGAATCGGAGGATGTCGTCGCCCGATTCATCGACGAACACTGCGTGGTAGAAATTGGAGCCAGGGTGGCCTACGGAACACTCTATGCGAGGTTTGTGGAGATTGCGAAGGCCAATGGGGAGCACCTCATTTCTTCCGACTCCTTCGCCAAAGAGCTCGAACGGCTCGGATACCACCAGGCAAAATCGGGTAGTGTCCGCTACCGCTTGGGCTTGCGCCTGCGAGAGTCGTATGAATCGGAGCCTTCGTCATGATCATTGGGACAACTGGGACACCTGAAAGGCGCTTTGCTGAAACTTTTCTTTGTGTATCGCACGAGGGAAAGTTTAGGAAAGCAGGACCTAAGCTGTCCCTGATGTCCCCAAATGGGGCTGCTTTCATCAATCCTGTACTGGGTTTTCGCAGTGAAAACCGGTTTTTTGCCTATTTCCTGAAGGACTCTTTGAGATTTTGGACCCTTTGCGGAAACTGCCTAAACCCCGCACAACTCGGTGCAACCCGTTGGCCAAGCAGACGGTGGAACTTTACCCGACCGGCGGCATTTTGTGACTGCGCCCGAAATCGCTGTTCGTCGCGGGCCAGCCGGACAGTTTCACGATTTCCCAGGTGAGCAAATTAATGGCGAGCACGCAAAAATTCGCGGCCGTGCCCAGCCTAACAGAATTGCTTAGCGATCCAGCGAGACTCTTGGTGTTGCCGAAGGAAGCGGTCGCGGAGCTACGCGGCCAAATCGCCAAGCTCGATACACTTCTGCTCAGTAGGCTGCTAGCCGGCGGGGAGGAGCAGCCCGGCGCGGACGGCGACTGGCTGCTAACGGCCGCCGAAGCTGCGCAAAAACTTGGGGTTACCGAAGACTGGCTCTACCGACACGCGAATATGTTGCCGTTTGCTGTGCGCGTGGGAAAGAAGCTTCTGCGCTTCAGCGCGACAGGAATCGAGCGTTACATCCGGCAGCGAGCCAGATAATAACCATATTGACGTGCATATGGGTAGACGGGCAGACTCCGTCCATGAGAAACAGGCACTCACGCACGAAGGAGAAGCCGGTGAACAAAGCAGAACGTTTCAAAACAACACTCTACTTGCCCCCGGAATTGTGGAAAGCAGTGAAGATCGCAGCAATCGAGAGCGACCGGGATGCCACGGAGCTCGTTGTCGAAGCCCTGCAGCGATACCTGAAGAGAGGAGGCCGGTCATGAGAGGCGACGGCCGCATTTTCCAACGAGGCTCCTCTTGGTGGGTGGCGTACTGTCATCGTGGCAAGGAGATTCGGGAATCCGTAGACAAGTACTTTCGAGAGCGCGGGCAAAAGTCCAAGGACATCACCAACAAACACGCGGAAAGGTTGCTCAAGCTCCGTCGCGGCGAGGTCGGCGCTGATTTGCTCGGAGCTAAGACATTCATCGGGCCCCAACAAGAGCGTGTGCTTGTGTGCGAACTATTGGACGCACTGGAAACTGATTTGACCTTAAGGCAAGCACGCAGTCTGCCCGCACTAAAGTCGCATCTGAAGAAAATTCGGGCCTCTTTCGGTGACCGTCGTGCCATTGATGTCAGCTCCGAGGCCGTGGATCGTTATGTTGAAGCTCGACTATCAGACGGCGCCGCGAACGCTACGATTAATCGGGAAACTGGGTTACTCAGACAAGCATTCAAGCTCGGGGTTGAACGCCAACGCATCAGCGTGGTGCCGAGAATCCGGAAACTGTCCGAAAAGGGCAATGCGCGGCAGGGATTTTTCGAGAGAGCTGATTTTGAGAAGATGGTGAAGCATCTACCCAACTACCTGAGGGGCTTCGTCAAATTCGGCTATTACTCAGGTTGGCGCCGCGGCGAGGTTCGCTCGCTTCAGTGGGCCGATGTGGATTTGGCCGCCAAGTTGATCCGCTTGCGGCCCGAGAACTCCAAGACCCGCGAAGGTCGCATACTAGCCCTCGAGGGCGAATTGTGGAACGTGATCGCTGAGCAAGGCGCCGCACGCGAATACGAAAATCCGGACGAAACCATCGGCGTGTCCCACTACGTGTTTCATCATAAAGGAGAGCCCATAGGAGACATCCGCAAGTCTTGGGGCGCCGCGTGCAAACAGGCCAAGATAGAGGGGAAGATTTTCCACGACTTCAGGCGTACGGCGGTGCGCAACATGATCCGGGCAGGCGTCCCAGAGCGCGTGGCAATGGCAATCAGCGGTCATCGGACACGCGCGATTTTTGACAGGTACAACATCGTCTCCGAAGATGATTTACGAACAGCAGTGAAGAAAACCAACGCCTACCTGAGCGCCGCTTCGAAACAGAGCGTTACCACGTTCCCGGCCGGGAAAAGGGCCGCCGCAAAATGAATTTCCCAATGAGAACTCGGACAGAACTCGGACAATTGCACAATTTTGGTGCAATCATGGCTCAGCCGAATTCTCTCCAAGTGATTGAAAACCAAACTGGAAAGTTTGGCTCCCCGGGCAAGATTCGAACTTGCAACCCTTCGGTTAACAGCCGAATGCTCTACCGTTGAGCTACCGGGGAATTCCGTCGAATTGATTTGATTCTACTACGCCGCCCGGCGGCCGCGCTAATCCCCTCTTCCGATTCCGAGCGCTCATCCCGATGGTCCCGAGGATCAGGCTGATGGTGTGGTTTACGGGCGCCATTCGTTTGCGGTGTTGATTCCGGGAATTTTTCTGTATTCTAAATGGGAGGTCCTAGGGAGGATCCGAATCGTCTGGAAGATTGGAGCTTGCGGAAAGGATGTGCAACATGAACGTTCATGCCGCGCATCGTGCGCTCAGAAACTTTTTGAATTTTGTCTTCACACTAGCATTTGCCGCGGGAGTTTTCGCGACCTTGGGCCTCGCCGGATGCGGCTCCTCGAAACCGGCGGCGCAGCAGCAGGCCCAGCAGCCGGCCGATGGGTCGAAGAGGTATCAGCTTGCCGGGCGCGTGGTTGCGGTGCAGCCGTCGAGCAATGAGGTGGTGGTTGACCACGGGGACATTCCGGGATTCATGATGGCCATGACGATGCCCTATCCGGTGAAGGACCCGAATCAGCTGAAGCCCCTCTCACCGGAAGATCAGATCAAGGCCGATGTGGTGGTCAACGGCAACGACGTGTACCTCGAAAATATTGTCGTCACCAAGAAAGCGGACCAAGCCAAGCCGTCCGCTGGGTCAAACGCCCCTGCCGCACCCTCCGACTCGAAGAAGGACTCACCCAAACTGTAACCAAAAGCGCGCCGCGGATTTCTTGTTCGGTGATTCGCGGCGCGCGTCGATCGCTTCATCCGCTGGCAGTGAACTTACTTTTTCTTTTCGGGTTCCGGTTTCCGTGACTCCTGCTCGCGCGGCTGGCTGCGCTCCGGCTGCGGCTCGGGCGCTCGCTCTTGCGGCCGCTGGGCCTGCGGCGGAGCGGCGTTTTGCGGCTTCTCAAATTGATGAGGCTGGTAGGTGCTTTCGTTGGCTCGCGCTGGCGGCGCCATCTTGACATTCGGGTTCGAAGGAGGGGGAGGAGCAAACGTCGGCCGCGCCGCCGGCTGGATTGGAACCGGAGGGTGGCCGGCGCGTCCGGACTGGACCGGCGGCGCCGTCGGCCCCGGCTCGGCGGTATTCACGGGCGGACGAGATTGATTTCCCTGCTGCTGTGGTTGCGCTGAGTTTACTGCCGGGCGCGATTGCTGCTGCGATTGCGACTGTTGCTGCTGTTGTGACTGCGGCTGCTGGAACGGCCGGAAACCGGGCGCTGGTTGTTGCTGCGTTTGTGGGACCGGGTTGCGTCCCTGCTGCCCGACCGGCCCTTGCGTACTTGCGGCGAACGAAGGCCGCTGCGCCGGCGGCGTTTGCTTGGCGACCACCTGGCGCTGCATCATGGCTTGCGGCGGGCGAACGGCCGCGGGCGCTCCTGCGCCCACGATGCTCTTCTGCACCGGCGCTACGGTGAAGTTGCGCTGCACCTCGGCGGTTTGAAGCTGTTGCGCGTTCACCCGCACCGTGGACGTGGCCACCGGACGCGCGTTGACGAACGTGTCGTGCGAAACGGCGGTGATGGCGGCCGTGTTGTTCTGGTGCATGTAAGTGATCTTGTTGACGGTCGTATTGTTTACTGTAAAATTCTTGTAGATATTCGTTACGTTCACGACGTTCACTGTCGTGTTCGTGATGTTGACGCGCTGCACGTAGCGCTCGCTCACGTGGTACGGCGGGACGTAGACTTCGCGCGGCCCCAGTGGGAACCACGCGACCCCGCCTCCGCCGCCGAAAGACATCGACGCCCCAAAGCGCGGACCGCCGACGAACACCACCAGCGCCGGCGCATACACGGGCCGCACGACCACCGGCCCCGGCACCCAGCACCACCTGCCCTCAAACTCCGCCCAGCGGCCGTAGTGAAACGGCGCGAAGCCCCAGGGCTCGTCTTCCACCCAGGTCCATCCCCACGGCGCAACCCATGCCCAGTGGCCGAAGCGGTACGGCGCCCAACCCACGGCGACGCGCGTCGGAAACCAGACGTATCCGTAATCGGGGATGCTCTGCCAATCACCGTTGTCGTCGAGGTCGTCGTACCCGGTTACGTCGCGGGAGACATAACGGGCGGAGCTGGAGTGGTCCTCACGATCGTCGCGTGAACGGCACCACTGATCAAAATCATCCGGACGGCCGGCTTGGCCACCGTCGTAGGTGAGCGAGTCGGTTCCAGTGAAAGTTGCCTGGTCGCCCGAGTCCATGTGGTACTCGCTGCCGCCGCCCGTGGCATCGCCTTCGCCTTCACGAACCGTGACAATGGTCGCGTTGCCGTTCGGATCGACGTCAACGCGGTACTCGCCGGGACGCTCGAGCGTGAAGGCAATGTTCGGCGTATCGATTTCAAACGCGTCACCGCCCTCGAGCCGGCGCACGTGAAAGCTCATCGATCCCTGCGCGAGCTGAATCTGGATGGTGCGGTCATCGAGGTTCAGGAAAGTGATGCCCGTTTCGCTGCCGATGCGAATGGACGTGCTGCCAATGTGCAGTTCGCCGCGCGAGTCTCGATCGGCCCAGAGATTGTCGCCGGTCGTCAGAGGACGATTGGGATTTGCCTGGACCCAATCGGTCTCGCCTCCCGGCTGAAACGAGATGGAGCCTTGAATGTAGTTGAGACGCGCCACGCGTCCAGGCGGATCATCATCGGCGCGCGCGGTCGTCGCCAGTGCAAAAAGAGATGCAGTAAACAGCGCCAGAGTGGAAAAAAGAAAAGCAGATTTTCGAGTCGACATTTGGTTCCTCCGACATCACAGTTCCGCGCCGCTGGGCTTCCGGTTGATTCTACTCTACTCCTACACCGTGGTCTGCAATCCACCTTTCCCGGTTTTCATGTTAGAGGCCAAGCTACTGCCCCCGGAATGCATTCCACTTTCCTCGCCACCACTCTCACTTCTTGAGGAGGACAGGAGGCCCTTTTGAGGGGGCCTCCTGACGGTGAGTGAGGTGAGGGGTGATACGGGGTGGAAACTCTTAGTGGTGATTGTGACCGCCGCCGGAGCCGCCGGACGAGCCGCCGCGCGACCCGCCTCCGGAGTTACCTCCGCTCGGCCTACTGCCCGAGGGTCCGCCGCCGCGAGAGCTACCGCTCGGAGCCGCGGGGTGAAATCCTCCGCCGCTGTTGCCTCCGAAACCGCCGCGCGCGGGAGGTGCGGAATAATTTCCGCCGCCACTCGGTGCGTGGCTGGGATACGACCCGCCGCCGTGCGGCGTCACGACCGGCTGATGCATGTCGAGAGTCGGTCGATTCGAGCCATAGCCGTTGAAATTTCCGCGCGGGTTGTTCGGGCTTTGATACTGGCGCGGTTGCTGCGCCGGCTGCTGGTAATTCGGCCTCGCTTGTGGTGATCCCTGGCCCTCAAAACCTCTGCCGTTGTTCGACGGCACGGATCGGGAGGGCGATGAGCCGCCAGATGGCGGCGTGAACGTGTGCCATCCCGGCCGTGAAGACTGAACAGGTGAACGCGATTCGGTCGAGGCCGGGCCGCGGTTGACGCTTGGGGAATTCTGCGGACCAAACCCTCGCGAAGTCGGTTGCCCGGGGTTCCCGGAGAAATTGCCGCCGCGATTGACATTGCCTGCGCCTGCGCCGGCCTGCCCTCCGGTATTCCCACGCGTATTGCTGCTGAAGAAGCGCTGGCTGGTCACCGGCCGGGACGGAATCGACCGCGGATTCGCCTGCCGCCCCGCCGGCTGGTAGCTCTCCCGTGAAGGAGACACGGGATTTGCGCCGGTCAGCACGCTGGCTTGACGGAATGTGGACGCCTCGACCCTTGATTGTTTTGTCGGCACGCGATCGCGGCCGAACTGGTTGCTCTGCATCGAGCTGAATCCGGAGCGAACGCGTATGTCGCTCGAGGCGCGTTCGATGTTCGAGTACGCTCCAGGCCCTCTGCGGAGCGGATCCAGGCCGCCGCGCTCATTATGGATATTGTAGACGTTCACCACGTTGACGCGATTGATGCCGCGGCCGTACCAGGGGAAGAACCGGTCGCCCGGCCCGCACGGCAGCCAGCCCACGGTGCCGAATCCGCCGCCGAAGCCAAACCCGACGCCGACGCCCCAGCCTCCACCGCCGAAACCGAAGAATGAGACATACGCCGGCGCCCACACCGGGTAATAGCCCGCATAAACTGGGCCTGGCCACCAGCCCCAGTTGCCGCCATAAACAAACCAGCGCCCATAGTGATACGGCGCCCAGCCCCAAGGCTCATACGAAACCCAAGTCCATCCATAGTAGGGTTCATACACCCAGCGACCGTCGCGGTACGGCACCCAGTCCGAGCCCTCATCGGGGAACCAAACTTGGCCGTAGTCCGGGACATCGTTCCAATGGCCGTGGTCGTCCAGATCCTGCGTTCCTGTGTAGTAGGGATTGGTGTTCTTCCAACTGTGTGCCCCTTCAATCGTCCGGTCGCGGTCGGAGTTCCACTTGTCCCAGTCGTCGCGTCCGGGCGCCCCGGAGACTTGATATTGCGCGTTGTCGGCGGTGCCTTGAATCGTAATGCGCTGATCGCGCTCGACGCGCGTGCTTCCCTGCGGCGTCGAAATCTCGGCAGAGCCTGTGCGGACATCCACAATCGTCTCGCCGTCGGAGTTAACCAGGATGCGGTAGCTGCCCTCACCCGTGGCCGGACGAATCGCGACGTTCGGCGTATCGATCTCAATGCTGGCCTGACTATTCCTAAGAACGTCGTAAGTGGCTAAGCCTTGCCCGATCTGTAGCTGCATCTGGCTGCGGGACATGGCCACGATGTTCGCAGTGGTCTGATCCGACAAGCGTAGTACGTTGCCGTAATCGAGCTGAATTTCCGCTCGCGCGTTCGGGCCGGTTGAAACATGGTCGCCGGGCACCACAGGCGTGTTCAATGTTGCTGCAGCCCAGTCGCTCGAACCGCTATGCTGAGTCGAAACGTCACCGTGCATGAAGCTAATGCGCCCCGCTCCGGAATCGTTCTGCTGCCCTCGCTCCTGAGGCGGCGGCCCACCTTGCGTCTGGCCAACGCCCTGATACTGCGGCGGAATTTCCATGGGCTGCTGCGAATCCGGTGGCGCGCTCTGAGCGCTGGCCGTGACGCCCATTCCCAGGAAGAGCGTACCCGCTGCCAGGACCGTCGCCAGCCTCCCGATTTTCGATCTCATGGCCTACCTCCACGAACTGCCCGGCCGACATGCCGCTCTCACTCGGTTAGAGTGGCTGCAGGGGAAGGGCCACACAATCTCAAATGTTGAATTTCAGATAAGCAACTGATATCACATGGGTTAGCGAACTCGCCTGATCGCAGACGACATTGCAAGGTGCGGCAGTTTTGGTTGTTCCCGCGCGTGGCTGGTGGATTTCAGCCATGCGGGCATCCGCGAAGCGACCGCAGGGACGATGAGCTAGCTTTCAGCGTCTGCAGGATCGGGCACGCCCAGTTTTGAGAGGCGGTAGCGTAGCGCGTTGCGGGAGAGGCCGAGGGCGCGGGCGGCTTGGCTCTTGTTGCCGTTGGCGGCGCGCAGGGCTTCGCGGATGGCTTCGTCTTCCCATTGTTCGAGGGTGACGCCGGCGGGGAGGACATAGGGGGAACCGGCCGCGGAGGATGGCGGGCGCTTCGCGGGGTCGTCGAGATAGATGTCGGCTGCGTCGAGGATTGTCCCCGCGGAAAGAGCGACGCCACGCTCGATGATGTTCTGCAGCTCGCGGATGTTTCCGGGCCAGTGATAGCTCATCAGGCGCTTCATCGCTTCGGGCGTGATGGCGGTGATATTTTTTCCCGATTCCTTGGCGTAGCGCGCCAGGAAAAAACTGGCGAGCGCGGGGATGTCTTCCGGGTGATCGCGCAGCGGCGGAATGTCGATAGCCACAACGTTCAGGCGGTAGTAGAGGTCCTCGCGAAACGTGCCCTCTTCGAGCGCGGCGCGCAGGTCGCGATTCGTCGCGGCGACGAGGCGAACGTCCACCTTGAGCGTTTTCGTGCCGCCCAGGCGCTCGAATTCGCGGTCCTGCAAGACGCGCAGGAGTTTCACCTGAATCGCGCCGGGCACGTCACCGATTTCGTCGAGGAACAGCGTGCCCTTGTCGGCCAGCTCGAATTTCCCGGGCTTGTTTCCGGTGGCGCCCGAAAACGCGCCTTTGTCATATCCGAAGAGCTCGCTTTCGAGGAGATTTTCGGGAATCGCGGTGCTGTTGATTTTCACAAACGGGCCCGAGGATCGCTGTGAGTGCTGGTGAATGGCGCGCGCGATCAAATCTTTTCCGACGCCGCTTTCGCCGCCGACGAGCACAGTGGAATTCGTGGGCGCGACGCGCTCGACGAGCGCCAGCACGGCCTGCATCTTGTCGCTCTGCGCGACGATATTGTCATAGGCGTAGCGGCGGCCGAGCGCTTCGCGCAGGGAGCGGTTTTCCTCGCGCAGGCGGTGCGAGTCGAGCTCCTTGCGAATCACCATCACGAGCTCGTCAAACGAAAACGGCTTCGTGACGTAGTTGCTTGCGCCGACTTTCATCGCTTCCACGGCGGATTCAACCGTGCCGTACGCCGTCATCACCACCACGGGCAGCGCGGCGTTGGCCCGCTTCACGGCTTGAAGGAATTCCAGGCCGCTCATTCCCGGCAGGCGCAAATCGGTGACGACCAGGTCCGGCTTTTCGCGCACGAGAAGCTGAAGCCCCGTCTCCGCGTCCGGCGCCGAGTGAACGAGAAAGCCCTCTTCCCCAAGCTGCAGCTCGACGAGGCGCCGCATTTTGGCTTCGTCTTCCACCACGAGAATCGCCGATTTTTCGTTGCGCGCGTGCATGGGTTGCTGGACGCCCATTCTGCCAGTCCCCGCGCCCCGAAGTGAAGCTGCAAATCGCGGTTGAGGGTAGAATCTCGTGAGGGAGCGCGAATGAGCGGAGAGCTTTTGGGTAAGACGGCGATTGTTACGGGAGCGGGGCGCGGCCTGGGACGCTCGATGGCGCTGGGCCTGGCGCGCGCTGGCGCAAACGTGGTGATCACTGCGGCGCGCAACCGCGGCGAAATCAATCAAGCGGCGCAAGAAGCGGCGAAAATTCCGGGCGCGGGCGCGATTCGGCCGATCATCGCGGATGCTGCGAGGGAAGAAGACGCGCAACGCGTAGTGAGTGGGGCGCTGAGCGAATTCGGCGGCGTCCACATCCTAGTCAACAACGCGGGGCGCGGGATGCGCTTCGTGAGCGAGAAATTCTTCGATACGCCCACGAAATTTTGGGAAACGGATCCCGCTGTCTGGAAAATGATCGTCGACACGAACGTCAACGGCCCCTTCCTGATGGCCCGCGCCGCGGCGCCGCACATGATGAAGCAGCGATGGGGTCGCATCATCAACATCTCGATCAATCACGAAACGATGCGCCGTCCCGGCTTTTCACCCTACGGCCCGTCGAAGGCCGCGCTCGAATCCGAAACAATCATCTGGGCGCAGGACCTCGCCGGCACTGGTGTGACCGCGAATGCGCTCCTGCCCGGCGGCGCCACCGACACCGGCATGGTGCCGCAAGACATTCCCGCGCATCTCCGCGAGAAGCTGCTGCACCCGGACATCATGATTCCGCCGCTCCTGTGGCTCGTTTCGGAAGCGGCAAACGACGTAAGCGGCAGCCGCTTCGTCGCAAATCTGTGGGACGCCGCGCTCCCGCCCGAACAAGCCGCCGAAAAATCGCGAATGACCGCGGGCTGGACGGCGTAGAAGCCTTAGCGTCCACCAAAGAATTTGCAGTCATTCCGGGGAGAGGCCGAGGCGCCGCCGTCATCCGTTGAAAATGTACCAAGTGGGTAGTATCCTTCGGCAGTTATCTGGAGGCACCGGATGAACCGCACTTGCCGGGTTGTGCTTGTCGCAACGCTTCTGGCCAGCTTTCAATCCGCCAGAGCCAAGGATGACAAATGGGTTGAGGCGCACAGCCCGAATTTCATCGTGGTCAGCGACGGGAGCGCTCAGCAAGCCCGTAATACCGCGGTCCAATTTGAGCAGATTCGCGAGCTATTTCGGCAATCGCTCGTTGCGGCGAAAGACCTTCCCACCCCCGTAATTACAATCCTGGCTGCGAAAGATGAATCCACACTGCGGTCGCTGCTCCCGGAGTACTGGGAGACGAAAGGGCACGCGCATCCCGCAGGAATCTTCCTCGATTCCGTTTACCAACTTCAGATCGCGGTCCTGCTTTCGGGAGAAGGCGACAATCCTTACGAATCCATCTACCACGAATACTATCACTCGCTGACGATGCCCTATTTCCCGGGAATGCCGGTCTGGATTTCGGAGGGAATGGCAGACCTTTTCGGGAACTCGAAGATCCAGGGCAAGACCGCGTCCCTCGGGGTCGCCAACCCAGCCTTGATTCAGTTGATTCGCCGCGAGCCGTTGATTCCGCTTTCTGTGCTGTTTCGGGTGGACCACGCATCGCCGTACTACAACGAAAGCGGGAAGATTTCCATTTTTTACGCGGAATCTTGGGCCTTGGTCCACTATCTGATGGTGGGAGACAACGGCGCGCGCCGGCAACAACTGGTCACCTACCTAGACTCTTTGTCCCATGGCTCGAGCCAGGACGAAGCGGCCGCGAAAGCGTTCGGCGACCTGGGAAGGTTGCAGAAACAGCTGGAGTCCTACGTCGCTGGCAGCACTTTTTATGAATTCCATACCGCCGCTCCCGCTAAGATTCCCGAGAACGAAGTGAAGGTTCGAAATCTCTCCGACGCCGAGACTGCCGCGTATCGAGGGGCGTTCCTCGCTCTCCATCGGCGATTCGCGGAGGCCGAGCCGCTTCTGAAGGAAGCGTCTCGGACGGATCCTAGCCTTGCCCTGCCCTGGCATGGCCTGGCGGTTTTGTACTTTGAGCAAAAGCAACTGCCCGAGGAACGAGCCGCCCTCGACTCGGCTATTGGTCTGGACCCTAAGAATGCCCTCACGCGCTTTCTCCGGGCCCAGCTTGAAACCCGGGGCGCGGATTCGCAACTTCGAGAGTCCGAGATCGAAGCGGACCTTCGGGCTGCCATTGCTGCCAATGCGGATTTCGCTCCGCCTTATAGTTTGCTCGCCACGCGTCTCGCGGCGACGAGCCAGCATTTGCCGGAAGCCTTCGAGCTGGCGAAGAAAGCCGTCGAGCTGGAACCAGGGGTCGGCGCGTATCAGTTGGTGTTGGCTGAGGTCCTGGCAAGAGCGCGCCGCTACGATAACGCAGAGGAGGTTGCGAACCGGTTGGAGGCCAGCGCTCTCGATCCGGCGGCGAAACAGAACGCTGCCCAGCTCAAGAACTACATTCAAGATCTCAAGAACGCAGACGCGAGGAGAGATCAGGTTCAAGGCGCGCCGAATTCCGCACGGGGCGGGTTCAATGCGGCGACAAACTCCACCGAACCCAAAACGACGACGCAGCAACCACCCGTTGACGACGGGAAGCGCAGAATTGAAGGCGCCGTGACGGACGTGCAGTGCGAGGCCCAAGAAATGGTCATTACCGTCGCAACCTCAGACGGACCCGTTAAGCTTCATTCCGTCGATAACACAAAGATCGATTTCATAAGCGACGCGCCGATCAAGTCGGAGTCCTTTTGGCCTTGCACCGCGTTGCAGGGGCGGAACGTGAAGGTAAAGTTTTTCCCGTCGGCTAAGAATTCGAAGGAATCGTATCTAGGGGAGATAACGAACGTTGAGATCAGGAGGTAAGCGTCCGTTCCTCCTCAGAAGAAGCCTCCGAAGAATCCGGCATGGCAGGAGGCAAGAGAGATTCCCAGCCGGGCTTGAAAATACCCCTGCCTGCGCATTCGGTTGATGCCCGCAACGCCGATTTCTTGGCACGCTGTGCTATCCTCCCGCCGGAGTAGTTTCAGACAAGAGTTCTTTGTGCTTCAAAGGGTGATCACTTATGGTTCCTGCGCTGCTTGTAGTCCACATTTTCGGGATCGTGTTCTGGGTGAGCGGCCTGCTCGTCACTTCGATGGCGCTGACGCGCCACACGCAGGAGAGCTCGCCGGAAGCGCGGCAGGCGCTCGCGCGTCTGGAGCGCATCTACCTGCGAGGCCTCGCCGATCCGGGCGCGCTGCTGGTCATTCTCGCCGGCGTCAGCCTGATCATGACCAAGCCGTCGTACTACCTTCACGCGCCGTGGCTGCACATCAAGCTGACCTTCGTGTTGCTGCTGATCGGGCTGCACGGAATGGTCGCGGTGAGGAGCAAGCGCTTCGCCGGCGGGCAAATCACGATGCAACGAGGCGAAGCCAGAATGCTGGTGGTCTTCACGCTGCTGATTTTTCTGTCGATCCTGATCGCGACGCTAGTGGGGCAGGTTTATTTGACTTGATGCGACGCGGCGGCGCCGCGAGGCACCTCCGCCCGCGTGCCACGTTAGGCTGGATTTCGCTGAATCTCGGACACTCGCTTGAAACCTGCTGGAACTTCAAAGAGCGCTGGATCAAAAACCGCCCTCTCAAGCCTGACGTGGGTTTCGTCCTTCCCTTCCGTTTGGCTCTTGGTTCCGGCGGGCGATGTGTAACTGTTCCGGGAAGTGCGGATTTCCTCGAGCGCAAATCCTGTTTCCGGCTCGCCGATGTCGACAAATTCAGGGGTCTCCTGCGGACTTCGGTCGGCCGGCGACCTGACGGAGGCGTAGCTGTGACCTCGGCGCCCTTGCGCCGGCTTGCCATTCGGCCAATTAGGCGGGTAAATGGTGGGACGGAATTGCGGTTCAAGGTCAACGTACCAGGCGTCCGTGACGGATTCTTGCGCGTCTCGGCGAGAGCCTTCCAACGGAATTTCTTTTCGCGTCGTGATCACATGCCTGGCAACGTATCCGAAAATCTCTTTGCGCTCGCCGGTGTCCTTGGTTGTGGTTTCGATTCGAAAGGTCGGCTTCGCGGAGTGCGCCGGGGACGGCGCCTTGAGTCCGAGAGCTTCCATTTGCGCCTTCGTCAGGGGCCGCGGCTTCTCCGGCGGGTAAGGCCTCGCAACGTATTGGGAAGCGTCCAGATTCAATTCGAACATCTTGCCGCGGTCCGGCCTCACAATAGTGGCAGTTCGCGGACCGTACACTCGTTCCGATGAGCCATCCGGCTTTGCCCGTCCACTGGAAGACCGCCCGGGTTCCCACCGCCGCCATTCTCCTTGAATGTAGAAAACGTCCGGATCGCGGTCGAAATCCTGGCCTGAGTAGCGGACCACCGTCGCGCGGCGAATGGTCGTGATCTTGATGCCGGAGGAATCTCTGCCGGGTGTGGCCTGCGCGCGATCGACAGGCTCGGCATCTTCTTCGTCGCGGGCTGACTTTCTCCACCCTGACGACCAACCCAGGGCGCGAGGAGTGCCCACGATTGCCGCGACCAGCCCTGTCATCAAACCCAAGAATGTTCTGCGTTGGAGTCCCATGCGGCACATCCTTCAACGGGTGTTACCTTGTGAGATAGTCGCACGAACGCCAAGGCTAAGTCGAGTGCAGCAGCCCACGGACCGACCCACGGACAATGCTCAACGCCGGAGTGATGGGCAAGTTCCAGGAATTAGTCCACTACCCAACGCCGGTCCATCCTTGACCCCCCTTCCTGCCTCGATTACACTTTACGTTTTGATTCGGTCCAATTGACCGGACCGAGGGGAGAGTTCTTTGCCGAAACGCACGTTTCAACCGAAAGTGCGCCGCCGCCACAAGACCCACGGATTCCGCGCGCGCATGAAGACCAAAGGGGGCCGCAAGGTGCTGGCGGCCCGACGCAGAAAAGGACGCCATCGTCTCACACCCATCTAGAGAACCGGACTTGCCTGCGGGTGCAGGCCCGCCTCCGGAACGGGCAGGCGAGCCGCGGTTGGGGTTTCCCCGCGCCATGCGCCTCTTGAAGCGCGTGGAATACGAGGCGGTGTATGGCGCCGGCCAGCGGCGATCGAGCTCTCAGTTTTCCGTTTTCTTCCGCGCCCAATCCGCGCCGTCGAAAGAAGCCGCCGGTCGGAACCCTGCGCACGCGGGTTCGTCCGCCAAAGCGCCTGAATCGCAGGGAGCGACCGAGGCACCTGGAACATCTGAAAGATGGGGCGCCGCCCGCGCCAGCCGGTTCGGGATCAGCGTAAAAAAGGCCCTGGGCGGCGCTGTGATTCGCAACCGCATTCGACGCCGCATCCGCGAAATTTTGCGGCGCAACAGGACGGAGATTCCCACGGGATGGGACATAGTGATTCATCCGCGAAGTTCGGTGGCGCGGGCGGAGTTTGCGCCGCTCGAAGCGGAACTGGTGCGCCTGCTGCGCGGGATTCAAAATTCCACGCCGAAGGCGAAGGCATGAGCCGGCCGGCGCGCGTGCTGCTGTTCCTCGTGCGCGTGTATCAGGCGTTTTTCTCAGGGCTGATGCCGAGCGCCTGCAAGTTTTATCCCTCGTGTTCGCACTATGCGGCGGATGCGCTGCGCATCCACGGAGCGCGGCGTGGGGCGTGGCTGGCGCTGCGGCGCGTGCTGCGTTGCCATCCGTTTACGCGCGGCGGGGTTGATCTGGTTCCCGATGCTGACGATGCTTCCCGCGAAGCTCGCACCTCTGTTACTCCTCGATCCGAAACCCCACAGGCTGAAGCCTGCGCCACTGGAGAGGCTCAGTCGTGAGCGAACGCAAAGAGATGTCAATGGAGCTGCGCGCGCTCCTGGCCACCGTTCTTTGCCTGGTGGTGCTGGGCGGGTGGGAGTATTTTTTCAAGCCGGCGCAGCCGCCGGTTTCGACGCCGTCCGCAGCGGTCAATTCAACAGCGTCAACAGCGCCGGCGCAATCCTCCACCGCGCCTTCCGCTGCCGCGCCGAACGCAGCAAAGCCCGCAACGCCTCCTCCCGCTCCCATTACCCTGCACGCCGCTAGCGCCGAGAGCTCCATCGTTGTTGAGAGCGATCTCTACCACGTGGAAATTTCCAACCGCGGCGGCACGGTGCGAAGCTGGCAGCTCAAGCGCTTCACCGACGATCACAAACCGCCGCGCACGCTGGACCTGGTTCACGCCGAGGCCGCGCAGGCGTCCGGCGAATGGCCATTCGCCCTGGCGCTCGACGATCCGCAACAGGAAACGGCGGCCAACAACGCGCTGTTCGAAGTCACATCGGGCGGCAAGGTTCCCCTACCCGGCTCGGTGTTGCAGGCTCCGGCGGAGATCGACCTTGCCTGGAGCGACGGCCACCTCGAAATCACGAAGCAACTGAAATTCGATCCGTCCTACGTCGTGGAGGTGAAAACGACCGCGCGTTTGGACGGAATGCCGCTGCGCAACAGCCTGATCTGGTCCGGAGGATTCGGCGACATCACGGCGTATCGCGCGGCCGCGCAGACGCAGGTCTTTACCAGCGGGGGCGGGAAACTCAATACGCTGGCGGCGAAGAATCTCGGCAAGTCCGGGCAGAACACTGTTCGCGCGGTTATTCCAGGCACATTTGATTTCGCCGGGGTCGAGGATCTCTATTTCGCGGCGGCGGTGATTCCGCCTTTTACCTCGCGCGGCGATTTTGCCGACGTGCCTTTCACGGTGACCGGCTGGACGTACCAGCACCAGGCCCTCGTCGATGGCAAATCTGAAACGGAAGTCGTGCCGCAAATGGCCGTGGGCCTCGCCTCGCCCGGGCCGGTGGATGCGCGCGTCTACGTCGGCCCCAAGAGCATTGACGGACTGAAGGCTGTACGCCCGCCGCTGAACGGCATCGTGCAATTCGGCTGGTGGGGCTTCATCGCGGAGCCGCTGTTCTATTCGCTGATGTGGCTGCACCGATACATCAGCAACTACGGCTGGGCGATTGTGGTGATCACCATCGCCATCAATATGGTGCTCTTTCCGCTCAAAGTGAAGAGCATGCGCTCCATGCAGAAAATGCAGAAGGTCGCGCCGGAAGTCAAAGCCATTCAGGATCGGTACAAGAAGTATTCGATGCGGGACCCGCGCAAGGCCGAGATGAACAAGGAAGTCATGGCCGTCTACTCGCGCGAGGGCATCAATCCGCTGGGCAGTTGCTGGCCCATGATCATTCAGTTTCCGATCTGGCTGGGGCTGTATCGCATGCTGGCGAATTCGATCGAACTGAGGCATGCGCCATGGATGTGGTGGATCCGCGATCTTTCCGCGCACGATTCCTACTACATTTTGCCCGTCATCATGGCCGTCTCGATGTACTTCATGCAGAAGATGACGCCCACGCCCGGGATGGACCCCGCGCAAGCGCGGATGATGGCTGTGACGCCGCTCATTTTCGGCTTTATGTTTGCGCTCTATCCGAGTGGATTATCGCTCTATATCCTGACGAGCAATATTGTCGGAATCGGCCAGCAGTGGTATCTCTATCGCACCGCGCCACCGCCGCCTAAACCGTCGCGCGGCCCCGGTAAGAAGAAATAGCGATCGCGCCGCGTATCGCGCGAGGAGTTCTCTTGACGCCAGTGTCCCGCCCCAACCTGATTGTCGATGGAAAACTGGACCATGCGGTCGTGACGGCCGAGCTGCGCCGCGCGGTCGATATGCTCCTGCAAAAGACGCGCTTCCAGCTCACGTATGAAATCCGGGCGATGGGGCCCGCGGCTGCAAAAGAGCTGGAGAATCCGGAGATCGTCGTCGAGTTCAAGGGTCGCGATCAGGATCTGCTCCTCGAACATAACGCCGAGGTTCTGCTGGCGCTCGAACACATCGCGCTGCGCTGCCTCTGGCTCGATCCGCAATTTTACGGACGCATCCGGTTTGACGCCGCTGGCTATCGCGGCATTCGCATTCAGGAGCTGAAACTCTCCGCCCACGTCGCGGCGGATCGCGTCCGCGAGACACACACTCCGTTTCGGTTCAACGCGATGTCTTCGCGCGAGCGGCGCATTCTGCATCTGGTTCTGAAGGAAGAGCCTGGGGTACGCAGCGAAAGCGAAGGCTCAGGCGAAGATCGGCAAGTAATTGTTTATCCAGCGTGAGATTGGCTTGTCTATTCCGGTTCTCGGAATCCGTGGGATAACACCTTTCCCTGCGCGTCAAAAATGATTTCAAATGTGAATCCCGCCCGTCCTGCGCGTGAGCCCGCGATTCTGGTTGAACTTTTTGGATCGTCCGTCGCGAACGGGTCTCGCTCGCGGAAAAAGCGCACATCGGAAATATCGATCGCGGTTTCGTTGTCGTCCCGGTGCTCGACGCGCCAAACGGGAAAGCGCGCGAACCACAGATAAGTCTGAACGTCCCGCAATTGCATCACCCTCTCGAGAAACGGCAGGGACTGCGCGTCTGCGTAGAGACGCGTGCCCTCGCGCCGGCCGCTCGGTTCGTAGAACGTGGTGCGCCAGACGCCATCCTTCGTGTTTACCAGCCCAACCCAATGCGTCAGCGTCGGAGGCAGAGGAAGCGCCGCCAGGCTCTCGACTTGCAAGTGCTCTTCGGCCGCGAACTTTTGCGCATCTGCAAGCGCCTTGTGATGGGCCGCGGCCGCGAGACCGATGTAGATGCACAGCAAGGCCAGGCCCGCGCGGCACCATCCAGCCCGGGTCCATCCGAAGCCTCTGGCATTGGCGCTTGTCGCCGGCAGAAAAATAAGGATCGCGAAGATGGCGCTTGCGACGCCCGCCACCGCGAGCGGGAATCCATACCCGGTGACTCGCGCGAACTGAAACGCACCTAGGGCGCCTGCGGAGAGAACGGCCCAAATGCCGGCCGCGCGCGGCTTGAACCGTGCCGGCTCGCGGTAGCACCACGCCACCATCTGCGGGACTAGGGCGATGGCTGTGAGCGTCAAATCCAGTATGAAAATCCAGTCCCAGGCGGGACGCGAATACGTGATCGGGCTCCAAACCATCGTGCCGAAGTTGGTGACGAGGTCGAGAAAAATGTGCGTCGCGATTCCCGCGGCGAAGGTCAGGTACAGCAAGCCAAAAGGCGGCGATTTCCACTTGAGCCAGCGCGCGAGTGGAATCGCGAGAGCTGCCAATATCAGCGCCCAAATCGGCAGAACGACCGCGGAGTGCGTGGCGTTGCGGTGCCACTCCATAATCGCCAGGGGATTGTGCGCCAGCGGGCCGGCGAAAATATCGATGTCCGGAAAGATCGCGCCCAAAGTGCAGGCCGCAATCGCAACACGCGCCGTGGGCGAGCTGAGCGCGCCGTGTGCGTCGGCGACGCCTGCGACGGCCGGCGTGTCCGTGCCGGCAAAGAGCGCCTTGCCCACCAGCGCGCCCACAATTCCGTGTGTGATTGTATCCATGCGCGGGCTTTCTTTGCCGTTTCGAGAACGGGAACGGAAATCACACGCGCCGCCGTCGCGGGCGGTTTCGTTACTGGCCGCCGCCGCGAATGGGAATCGTCAATGGCTTGGCGGTCTCCGACGCCGCAAGCATGTGGCACTGCCCGTCGAAGATTCCCCCCGGCTCAATCACGAGGCACGGCGAATGAATTTCGCCTGTGACGACGCCCTTGGCCTGGATTTCCACGCGCCCCTTGGCCATGATGACGCCATCGAATTTTCCGGCGATCACCACGTGATTTCCTTCAATTTGCCCTTCGACGCGGGCGCCTTCGCCAAGAACCAGGCTGTGACTGGAAATGACGTTGCCCTTCAGTTGGGCATCGATACGAAATACGCCGGACGCCTCGAGGGTGCCCTCAAACTTCACGCCCTTATCGAGGAAGCCTGTGAATTCGTGTTCCTGGGCATCCTTATCGCGGCCCTTTGAGCGCCATTGCATCGTATGTTCCTCGCGAAAACGGAATATGACTCGGTGGGATGATGGTAACCGAATACCGGCAGTTCAACGTTCAAGAAATCGGGAACGCGTGACGTAGTGAACACGTTAAAACGCGCAGCGCCTTTCGCATCGCATTACTACTACAATTGTAGTATTAGACCATCAGGCGTTCGTATAATCCGTTCAGTTGTTCCTCGTCATAGAACTCCAGGCTCAATTGCCCGGGGCGGCCTTTCGTCGGCATCTGCAGCGTGACTCGCGTTCCAAGGTGCTGCTGCAAGTCGTCCAACGCGGCTTGGCGATTCGGATCGGGAGTTTCCGCCCCCAATTGTGATCGGCGTCCGCGGGATCTCCGTGTTGCCAGACGTTCCAACTGTCTCACGGTCAGCTTTCCGCGTGAAGCTTTGAGAGCTAGATCGTTGCGCAGCTTTGGGTCTTCGATGGCTAGAAGCGCGCGGCCGTGGCCCGCTGTCATCTTGCCTTCTTCAATCCACACTAGAAGCGGGGCCTCAAGCGAAAGCAGGCGCACGGAATTCGCGACGGTGACGCGGTCCTTCCCCGTTCGCGCGGCCACTTCTTCCTGGGTCAGATGAAATTCTTCCATCAAGCGGTCGAAAGCGCGTGCCTGTTCAATCGGATTCAGGTCCTCGCGCTGAATGTTTTCTACGAGCGTCAGCTCCAAGGCTTGCTCATCGCTGACTTCTCGCGTCACCACCGGGACGCGCAAGAGCTGCGCGCGTTGCGCCGCGCGCCACCGGCGCTCCCCGGCAATCAGTTGGTAGCGCGAACCGATTCTGCGCACGACGAGCGGCTGGATAATTCCGCTGGCGCGAATGGATTGCGCCAATTCCTCGAGCGCGGACTCCGCAAATCGCGTTCGGGGCTGGTAGGGGCTCGGATCGATCAAGTCGATATCGAGTTGAAGCGGGCCACCGGTGGCGATTTGGGCAGGAGCCGCTGCCGCCCCCGCGCCGCCCAAAGTCGCCGGGGCAGCCGCCACGGAAGCCACTTCAGGCTCACGAATCAGAGCCCCCAGCCCCCTTCCCAATGCGTTTCTGGCCATTTGAGATGACCTCCTTTGCAAGGTTGGTATAAGCTTCGGCACCTCTACTATGAATGTCGTAGAAGTGAATAGGCTTCCCGTGGCTAGGTGCCTCCGCCAAGCGGACGTTCCGAGGGATGACAGACTCGAAGATCTGGCTCCCAAAAAAGCTGCGGAGGTCGGAAGCCACCTGCTTGGATAGCGTGGTGCGCTCATCGTACATCGTGAGTAGAATCCCTTCGATCGCGAGGGTCGGATTCAACGTGCGACGGATTCGCATCAGTGTGTCGAGCAGTTCCGAAACGCCCTCCAGCGCCAAGTATTCGCATTGAATCGGGACGAGTACCGAGTCCGCAGCCGTCAGGGCGTTCAGTGTCAGAAGGTCGAGCGCCGGCGGGCAATCCATTATGATGAAAGCATAGTTGTCCTTTATCTGCTGAATCAAGTTTCTCAGTTGATATTCTCGATTGACGGCGGAAACGAGCTCCACTCCCGCACCGACGAGGTTCTTGTCGGAAGGCAGCAATTCGAGACCGTCGATCTGGGTTTTCAGGATGACTCGCTCGAGCGGTTCGCCTAGGATTAGCGCATTGTAGAGCGTGCGCCTGGCCGGATCCTTGGGAAAACCGATTCCGGCCGTGGTGTTCCCTTGCGGGTCACAGTCAATTAATAGAGTATGCTGCTCGGAGATGGCGAGAGATGCCGCGAGATTGATGGCGGTCGTCGTTTTGCCGACGCCGCCTTTTTGATTGGCGATCGCGATCAGGCGTCCCAAGTTCAGACGAAAGCCTCCAAGGCGCGGAATCTATCACATGAATCTCGAAAGATGCAAATTGTTTCACGTGGAACATAGCAACGTTCGGCAGCACTGCGTTCCGGGTTGGGGAGAAAAGCGGAAGCCAAGTAACCGTAGCCTTATGCGATTCCTGAGGATCGCGCCTTGGCGTATGGTCAACTGAGCTTCTGCAGCATCAAGTTTTGGGGGATGATTGTTCCACGTGGAACATATAGGTCAGGCGATCTCGATGCGACCGCTTCAGTGAGCGCCCTCGGGGAGTTCTTTGGGGCGGCCAATTAATATGTATCGTCTTTGCGACTCGGGTATGCGCGCGGCTGGCTGCCAAATCCACGCGGGGTTGCTAGAAATTCTCGTTGAGTCATCGGCTCCGACCCAAAGTGCGACGTGGCCGCGGTGTGTCAGCGAATTCTTAGACCAACGCAGCAGCTCCTTGAATTCGCCCACAGCCCGTGCGGTGATCACATTTGCCTCGATATTCTGCGTCCGTATCTCCTCAAATCGCTCTGTGCGAATTTCGACGTCACGGAATTCCAATGCGCGAACAACCTCTGAAAGAAAAGCACCCTTTTTCTTATTCGACTCGATCAGAGTCAATCGAATGCTCGGCTCCGCGATCTTGAGCGCTAAGCCCGGAAATCCCGCCCCTGTTCCAATGTCGACCAGCCGACAGTTTTCCACAGCCAGAACTTTTGTCAAGAAAGCAGATTCTCCAACGTGGCGCCCCACAATTTCGAAGGGGTTTGTGACGGCAGTGAGGCTGACAACACGATTCCATTTCAGCAACAGCTCGATATAGGCACCAATCAGAGCCGATTGTTTTTCGGTAGGCGCAAATCCGTAAGGCTCCAGCGTGCTGCGGATCTCGTTCACTCGGATGCTGGCAGACTTAGATTGCATTCTGTTCGGTCTTCCGAAGAAGTCGGGATGCATAAATTCCGATTGTCAGGTCCATACCGAGATGCGCCGCCATGGCTGGAATCAAGCTCCCGGTCCAGACTCGGGTGAAAGCAAAGATCAATCCTACTACAAATGTAGTTATAATTCCCCTTCTTCCTTGATAGGCGTGAGCCACAGAAAACCAAGCCGACGAAAGGACCGCCGCGATTTCATTCGGCGGCAAGTAATTCACGGTGATCCGAACGAAGGCCATGAAAACAAAACCTCGATAGATGAACTCTTCGGAAAGACCCGCCGTACACGCGAGCACAGCATACACAAGCGTCTCCGTTCCGGTTCGGGGCATGATCTTCTCCGAAATCGCAAAGAGCGAGCCACGTTTTCCCTCTGGAAGCTGCGTAATCTTCCGCAGGCCGAAAACCTGGTTGACGCAGAGAATGCCGGTCAGACCCGCACCCAGCCAGGCGATACGCGCCGGATTGGCAACTGACAGGCCGAGTTCGTTAGGATCCACGGACCGTCTGGCAGAAAGCAGGGCAATCGCTGCGACAATCAGCCACTGAAGCATGATGGTTGATCCATACAGCTTTAGACGGTCGGCGGAGGTCAGCTGAGGCTTGGCGAGCAACAGCCGCATTCTTCGAGCGCCGCGCCAAGGCACGATGACGCCAAGAAACAGAAGAACCAGCACGAAGTCCCAGGGAATGAAGAGGGAATTCACAGCTGCCGATCAGACCACGACTCCGGCGGACAGCGCAAGGGATCGATGGGCGGCGCGCGATCAGGCAGCCGTGCGCGAGGCTCGGCCCAGCGGAGGAGTCAGCCCCACGGCGGCACGCAGAATACGCTCGGCCTCGGCGGGATCCGGCGGGCAGACGATATAGTCAAACGCGCCGGCGTCCAGCGCCTTGATGTACGCGTCCCAATCGGCCAAGTGAGAAACGACGATCACCGGAATTCCACGCGTCGCAGCCGCCAAAACGCGAACCGCCATTCGGAGATTGCAATCCGGCAAGTCGTCCGCGCAGAGCACGACCCGAAACGTCTGCTTGTCGACTTGAGCGCGGGCGTCCGACAGCGAAGCGCACGCGAACGATTGCATTCCAAGATTTCCGGCGATTTCGGCAAGTTTTGCGCAGTACGCCGGATCGGAAGACGCGATGAGAACCTGGCAGGAATCGAACACTTCTCACCTCCCGTCGGCAACTTGGCCTAAATTCAAGAGAGGAAGCTGGATGGCTAGAGTATACTCCCGCCCGCGCGGTTGGCAAGCCGATCTGCGGCTTGATTCAACAGGCGCCGGGCAAATCCGCGCAGGCGCAACGTATGAGCGACAACAAGCACCATGGCCTGGCATCACCTTCCCAAGCAGCGCGTGTCAGCGAGTCGCGAAAGGTGGGGCTTGCGCGAGCGCTGTCGAAGCTGGGTTTTTGCTCGCGCTCACGCGCGGCGGAGCTGATCCGCGCAGGCCGCGTCCGTTTGAACGGCGCGACGCGCCGCAATCCCGAGGCGCCCGTGCATCTCGAGCGCGACCAGATCGACGTGGACGGGAATCCAGTTGAATTCGGCGTACGTATTTACTTAGTATTAAATAAGTCACGAGGCCTCGTCACCACCGCCTCCGACGAAAAAGGCCGCGAGACGATCTACTCTCTTCTCGACAAAAGCTTGCCCTGGATCGGCCCCGTCGGCAGGCTGGACAAGGCGAGCGAGGGCCTGCTGCTGCTCACCAACGATACAGAGTGGGCGGCTCGAATCTCCGATCCGGAATCACATCTGAGCAAGACGTATCACGTGCAAGTGCGCGGCGCGAGCTACGAAATACCAATTGATAAATTATTGCAGGGAGTTTCCGCCGACCAGGGATTGTTGCGCGCCAAGAACGCCCGCATTTTGCGCGCCGGGGAGAAGAATACCTGGCTCGAGATCGTGCTCGACGAGGGCAAGAACCGTCACATCCGCCGCATGTTGGACGCCCTCGGGATCGAGGTGCTTCGGCTCGTTCGAGTAGCCATTGGCCCCCTCGCTCTTGGGTCGCTTCCGAAAGGGACATTCCGCACTCTCACCACGGCTGAGAAGGGCGCGCTCGATCGCGCCATAGCCGATTCTCGCGAACAACAAGGCGGTCGCGCGTTCCCGCGCGATTCGTCAGGTAGTGAAGACGCGCGCTGAGAAGGGATTCAGTGAAAGATTCAGCGCGCCGGTGATCCCGTTGTAAGCGGGAGCAGCGTTGGGGTAACCGATTTCGGTGAGGGCGGACGCGCCCCACCGCCAGCCCGGAATATCGTAGCTGGAAAACGAATCCGGCCCCATATTCGCGATTACGATGACTTGGCCCGGACTACCTACAGGCAAGCCCGATGTGCGGCAATAGGCGAGCACCCGTGGCGCAACGTTATTGTCGAACTGCGGGTGGAAATAGAAAAACTCGACCTCGTTGCGCTGCAGCGCCGCATGCGAAACGCGGAGCTGGATCAGCCTCGCGACATTCGCATACAGCGCCGCGTTGCCGCGAAAATTCGCGCGGTTCCATTGCACCGGGTCCTGCTGTTTTTCGTTTACGTCGGTGTAGCTCGTATCGTGAACATCGCCGAATTCTTCACCGGCGAGAAGCATGGGCATCCCGACGGAGGTCATCAAAACGGCGAACGCGCCGAAAACGCGGAGGAACGCCGCCTGCACCGTGGCCTGAAGCGTGGGGTTCGTCGATGAATCCGCGCCATCGACCACGCCTCTCACATTGTCGACGCCGCCATCGCCCAAGCCGGCGGCCTGCAACATGGGTCCGAGCAGCACGTTCATCAAGCGCGGCGCGTCCGCCACGTCGTGAGACGTAATGTAGTCGACCGAACAAGCCATGTCCGCGTAGCCCGAATCGAAGGCTTGCGACCAGCCGTTCCAAACGCCGTCCTTGGAGATGAGGTGCGCCACGCGTTGCGAGCGCGACGGCTGTCCCCACTGCGTGTAGATCGCGTTCGTGAGCAGATTGCGCGCTTCGTCGCGATAACCGAAATTCCAGATCGCATCCACGACTTTGTTGCCGCCCGGATTGTTGGGATCGTTTGACGTGGCCACGAAATCGCGATTGGTATCTTCCGCGACGACCAGAAACGGCTTGCCGGGGAACAGCGCGTTGCTCTGCGCTGTCGCGCGGTCATAAAATTCCTGCACGAAATCCCAATTGTTGATGTCCTTGAAATCGTCGATTCGGAACCCGTCGATGTGATACTGGGATACCCAAAATTCGGCCATCTCACACAGAAATTCGCGCGCGGCGAAATAGCTGCCATAGGAAGGGGAGCTGAAATGAAAGAGATCCTGCCCCCAGCTCTGGCGGCTGGAATTCGGCAGCGACGGTTCGTAGTACCACGGCGACGCGAGCGCGGCGAGCGGACACTGCGGCGCGAACATGTTCATCACCACGTCCAGAATCACGCGAATACCGCGCTGGTGGCAGCACTTGACGAAGAACTTGGCGTCCACCGCGCTGCCAACGTCATAGTCGGGCGCGAAAAAGAAGCGCGTGCCGTAACCCCAGTTCAGCGTTTGCGGCGAGTCTTCGACGGGCAACAGCTCGATGCAATTCACGCCGGCGGCGGCAAGATCGTCGAGATGCTCGAAAATCACTTTGTCAAACGTGCCCAGCTCGACCAGCGGCGCGCCCTCGGCGGGATCCGACGACATCCACTTGATCGGCATTTCGTAGATCACGATTTTGTTGTTTGGCGGCAGTTCGACGCCCGCGGGAAATTCATTGTCCCAGGCGAACGGCGGCGCGATGCGCATGCCGCCCGCAACCGTGAAGAGTCCGCGGTAGCCGCCGAAGCGCGTAATCGCGTCGGCGTAAGGATCGGGAACCGCTGCGCCATTCACCACGAACTCATATTCGTAGCAGCCGTCGGCGAGCGCGAGCGCATCCAGATCGAATTCCCACCAGCCCGGAAAAGCAGCGCTGGCAGTGAGCGCACGCTGCGGCCAAGAAGCGGGATCGAAATCATCGCGATCGGAAAGCAGCGCGAAGCGAATGGCGACCGCCGCCAAGCCAGGACCGGGAATGCGCAAAAGACCGGGACGACCCGTGGGATGTGGAGGCATGGGGTGCTCCTAAGTCGCTATCGAGCGAAGATCAATCCCTCGCGCGCCGTGGCTGCCGCGACTATAATGCCGTCCTTAAGCGTACATCATAGTAACTTTGAATTTCGACCATCTTAGTATTTTATGGCATTCCACGACTGGCCCGTTAATCCAGGTGTCGTTCGCGAATCGGCGCCTTCAGACTCATCGTTAATGGCTTCCTGCAGCGCGCGAGCGGCCCGATACATAGGTGGCAGTTCGATACCTCGCCAAGTTTCCTGCCTTAATAAATAAAATCGGATTGAGCAAAATACAGCAAAGGCCGTGCTTTCGTTATTCGACGGCGCCGAGTTTCGACGAAGGTACAAAATTGCTCCGCGGGTGAAGGTCTTGATCGTCGAAATTGACATGCTGATTATGTCCGATCTAAAGCGAGACGGCCAAGAAGCTTCGAGTTCCCCGCCGCCCGACCAATCCGGGGTCGATGTGTGAAAAAGGGCGCTTCTTGAAAAGTGGGACGCGGCAGATTCGCAGTTGCCGAGAAACGCTGTTTTACAAGGCGCTGGCTGAGAGCCCTGCAAGGTGCGCGATCATCTTTGTCATTTGTACGCCACCTTAAAAAACTACATCTCTTGCTGTATTGCGTGACGCATTCGCGCGTCGTATGGTACTGTACCATCCCGTCTCCGTAAGTCATTTCCCAGAATGCGGGCGACCGTTCGGTGGGCAGTCCACTCTATGCCACACTCCGTCCTGATCGTCGACGATAGCCATGTCGTTCGAAGGGTTATGCGCGACTTTTTTGAAAGACGAACAGATTGGAAAATCGGAGGTGAGGCGGAAGATGGCGAGGAAGCTATCCAAAAAGCAAAACAGCTAAAGCCCGATCTAATTCTCCTGGATTTCTCCATGCCCAATATGAATGGCATAGAAGCCGCGTCCGAGCTTAAGAAGATCTTGCCGGATGTTCATATCATTGTCTTCACTATGTTCGGTGATGCCTTGGGTTCGACCCTGAGTTCAGCAGTCGGCGTGGATTTGGTTATTCCTAAGGCGGAGGGTCTAACCGTTTTGGTGGATGCCGTTCAGCAGTTGATAGGGACTTCCGAACCGAATAGAAGTAAGGCCAGGGCAGACCAACAAGGCCCCAGCGCAACAGAGCAAGACTAGTGGAATACACGATAACCCTTTCAGCTTATTTGCTCACCGCAGCCACGTCCAGAGAAGTCGTCTGATGCGAATGTGGGATTCACCGCTCTAGCGTGCGCCAGAGAACGTCGCGAAGTTAGACGGGAGAAAGAGAACTGCCGGCCCAGCCTTCATTGTCTTGATCTCTCAAGACGTTACGGCTTTCCCCTTCCTCCCATTTGCGCGGACTTGCTGGCAACATTTTCATTGACGAGTGCTTGTCGAACAATACAGTCCATTCCTTAGGAAGGGGAGGAAACTTACCGGGTGGCGCAAAAAATGAACCTTCCAGGCAATACAGCAGCGACCTACGCTTCAAGCCTCGATGATCTGGTTACGGACCGCATACCTCACGAGTTCACTCACCGAGTGTATTTCCAATTTGCGCATGATGTTGGCGCGGTGAGTCTCGGCGGTTTTAACGCTGATGCCTAGCGACGAAGCTACTTCTTTGCTGCTCTTGCCTTCCGACAGCAACTGCACGATCTCGCGCTCTCGTGAGGTCAGCCTGCTGGTGCGTGCTCCCGGGACAGGAGCGGATGCAGGCCGCTGGAAATTCGTCAGCATCACCTCGGTGGCCATGGAAGTGAAGAACGGTTTATGGTTTGCCAGCGACTCGACGGCGACAACCAGATCGCGATCCGAATCGGATTTCACAACAAATCCGCGCACGCCGGCGTCCAGGATTTCCTTGATCAGCTGATCCGAGTAGTGGACCGACAGGATCAGTATTTCGCTATTGGGAGAAACTTTCCTAATTCTTCGGGCAGCCTCTAACCCATTCAGTTCGGGCATGGAAACGTCGAGTATCACGATGTCAGGTTTTCGTTCTTCGGCCTTTGCGACCGCCTCGCGGCCGGAATGGGCTTCGTCACAGACCTTCCATTCGGGCCTCGCTTCAATGAGCGACCTGATTCCGCGGCGAACGATATCGTGATCGTCAGCGATCAGAATTCTGAGATTCTTCATGGTGTTCCCCAATGGTTTGGGCCCCGTCGCAGACTGGTTCCTAGCTGGTTCGGTCCATTCCGGCTCCCCCTCAAGGTTGCCGTCAGAGCGGGTTGCGCCTCTCGCTTGGGAATTCATCGTTTTCACATGCCTCCCTATTGTAACCCAGTTCGCTTGCACCTCCGTCGCAAGGATCCGTTCTTGTCGTCCCCCACGCCGTGAATTCGTCTGGGCTACCGTTGGTCCAGGTTGATCTAGGTGGATGCTACACGTCGCCATCTAACGTAAGAATTTCGCCCCATTACAGGGTTTTAGTCCATTGGCTATACCCTGTAGTTCGCCTAGGTAGAATGCTGTATGCCGCGCGGACAGGGCAAGATTCGAAGACTCTCAGTTGAGACGTTGGTTGCCGCAAGGGCCTAATGAAGTCGGGTCGCCCTCCAGCTAGTAATACCGCATGTTCGGTATTTTCACGCCTGTTACCGGTACGTAGCCTGTCCGTGGGCGCGCAGTCAGTAAGAGAACGGCTTAGACGCCCGCCATAGGGAGGCAAAGCGCCATGAAAAAACTCATCACAATCTCTTTCATTTTCTTGTTAGGAATCTCAGCGTGTTATGCAGCGGAGGATCGCCAAAAAGAAGAGGACCGGCTCAACAACGCCGGAGTCACAATGAAGGAAATTCTCAATACGCCGGAGAACATTCCCAAGGAGCTTCTCGACCAGGCAAAATGCGTCATCGTTGTGCCCTCTGTCTTAAAAGCAGCGTTTGTCGTCGGCGGGAGCTACGGGCGGGGAGCGATGGTCTGCCGGACCGGGAAGGATTTCTCAGGACGGTGGGGTAGTCCCGCAATGTACGCTCTGGAAGGAGCCAGCGTCGGATTTCAACTTGGCGGTGAGGCCACCGATTTCGTCTTTCTCATGATGAACGCGCGCGGGGTCGACAGTCTCCTCAACAGCAAAGTCAAACTCGGCGCTGATGTTTCTATCGCCGCCGGCCCAGTTGGCCGCGCGGCAGCAGCCGATACCGATGCTTATATGCGCGCAGAAATCCTCAGCTATTCCAGATCACGGGGCCTTTTCGCCGGAATTTCGCTCGAAGGATCCACTTTGCGTCCTGACGAAGATGGAAACGAGGCGCTCTATGGGCGCCGGCTCTCGGCCCGGACGATTATTCGTGGCCCCTCTCCTGTGCCTCCCAAGGCTGCTCACGACTTGATCGGCAAACTCGACGCAGCCTCACCACATTTGAAGGCGTGAGCACGGGAAGAGAAAAGCAGTGGACCTCGCTCTACGAAAAGGGGGTAGGACTCGGATTAGGTCCTACCCCCTTCTGCCGTTGCAATGGTTGTCCGGAGGGAGCCCAACTCTAAGACGAAATCGGTTCTCTTTCCATACAGCGTCATGTGTAAATGGCGCTGGAAAAGGCCGTATCGACTCCGCCCAGCCGGAGGAATTGTCATTGCTCGGGATTTACGGAGGGCGTCCAAACGGCGGCGAAGTGGTTCACGACGACCGAGCTGCTTTTGGCTAGTTCGTGGACACGGTGACTTTGCATTGCTCCGCGTCAGGCCATGTTTGCAACCGCTCGGGCCACCGGTCACGAGTGGAGGCATGAAACAAATAGAAGCGGGTGTCGCACACAGGACATGAGAATGGGCAAATGGCGAGGATCCGCAGAATCGTTTGTTCGAGAATGCCTTCGTAGTCGGCCTTGCAAACCCGCGCGCTCCTGCAGGCCGGACAAGAAACATTCGGAATTGCGTAGGTATTCATCGCCAGTCATCTCCCTCGGAGCCTCTCGGCGTGACGCGGGGCGAGAACGATTCGGTGGCACTGCGTACATTTGCACTCTGGACTAGTGCCAACGGTGAAACAATCCCTCAAAACCAGTATTTGAGTTCGAAAACGGACCTAGAGACGCCCCGACTGCCGGACTGCCAACGCCGACGGAGTTCCTTTCCTGAGTGTTCAGAGCCACGCACTGCTGAAGGTCAAAACGACACACCGCCCCCCAGTACGTGCCTTAGTTTCGCCTCCAGGGAACATTCCCCGTGTGTTCCCGAAGCTGAAATAAGGGATTCCACCGATGGCCCATCGATCATTTCGCGTGCAAGTTATGTTTGCTGAGCCCCTGAACCGAGACAGTCGAAAAGAAGGCTGGGCATTGCGGGCGCAGACGAGACAACACGCGGGAGCACAGGATGGAAGGAAAATTGCAGGCCATGATTGGTTCCCCAGACGTGGCAGTCTGGCGGATGTTCACGAATATTCCTGAAGCTAAAGATTTCTCTCTGGTGCGCTTCCAGTCGATTCAGGAAGCACGTAAGGCGTTGACGCAAGAAAACGTCCTGCTAATTTTCTGCCAGAACAGACTCGTGGACGGCACGTATGAAGACCTACTGGCGGCGGCGAAAAATGTCAGATCGCACGCTCGGATCGTCGTTGCCGGCCTGGACGCGGACCAATTCGATGCGCTCGGGTACTGCAAGGCGAGAGATCTCGGCGCCTTTGACGTTCTGCGCAAGTCCTACGGAGTTAAAGACGTGGAATGGGCCGTGATCTGCGCAATTCGCGATGAGGCCGGAGTTCGAAACGCTACCCCTTGGCAAGGGCGAAACTAGGTGTAGGCTGTTCGGAAAGATAAAGCTCAGCGAGAATTTCGGGACGATTTGATTTCATTTCGACGACTCCTGCCCTGGCTCCCCCCTTTTTCCCATTTCCCAGCGGGATAGCGGATGCGGTATCGCCGTGGAGAAATTTTGGACATTGCTGTTACGATACGAAATGCCTCTAGGCGTTGAGCTGAAAGCTTCGTCGCAGAGTAGAATAATTGCATTGGCTGGGTGACCCTTGAGCAGCGGCCAACACCAACAGACGATCGTAAATCATGTGCCCCGCCGGAAAGACGCGAGCTTGCAATTGAATGCCCGAGTTGTCATTGCGGATGACCATAACGTCGTCCGGGAAGGGATCCGAAGGATTCTGACCCGGTTGCGGCCAAACTGGGAAATCTGCGGCGAGGCGGGGGACGGTGAAGAGTCTGTCAAACTGGTCAACGCCCTAAAGCCAAACGTCGTGGTCCTGGACATCACGATGCCGGGCATCAGCGGATTGGAAGCCGCGCGGAGGATTACCGAACTGGAACTCGGGTGCCGAATATTGATATTTACGGTCCACGACTCGGACTGGCTAAGGTCAGAAATCCGCGCCGCCGGCGCCCATGGCTATGTCCACAAATCGCAGGTAGCGAGGGACCTTGTCACCGCCATCGAATGTCTCTTGGCGGGCGGCACGTTCTTCGAGGAACAGGCGACCGAGAACCTCACGCCGAATTCAACGCACCAGTCCTTCCCAAAAATCAAAAAGAATGAGACGGAGAACTAGGACGAGTGAACAGTCGACCGATTGCCCGACGTAGAATTGAATGTTTGAAGCGGTGCAATCGGAACGACAAGTTCAACGATCGTGCCGGGATTTGCGTCTCGAATCGAAATCTCCCCACCCAATTCCTTTGCTCGCTGCCGCATGCTGGCGATTCCCACACCCGTCTTGCCCTGGCGGAGTTGCGCGGTCTGACCCAAGACGCCCACCCCGTTGTCGCGTACGGTTACAGACACCTCTTTTGTCTCGCCCGCTAGCGAGACCCACACTTTGCTGGCTTGCGCATGCCGGAAAACGTTTGTCAAAGCTTCTTGAATGATGCGGAAGAGCGCCGTTTCCACTTCAGGCGCGAGCCGCGGGAAATCGGTTGGCCGAGTCTCCAGCGACGTCTGAATTCCGCCACGCTTCGTGAGTCCCTCCAAATACCAGCCCAATGCCGACCGGAGACCGATTTCGTCCAAGAGCGGGGGATGCAAGAGATACGAGATATTGCGGACCTGCCGGAGCATCGCGTCGATCATGCCGCTGACTTCCCGGAGGGATTCTTTCGATCCGCCGTTGGAGCTGTTTGAATCCTCTTGTTGAAGAATTTCATGCAACATGATCTTGGCCGCAGTAAGGTCCTGCCCCAGGCCGTCGTGTAATTCCCTGGCAATCCGCCGGCGCTCCTCATCTTGAGTGGAAATCAGGCTCATAGAGAGCTTGCGCAACTCGACGTTCAAGGACTCGAGCTGTCGAGATTTGCGGTAAAGGTCTATGAACGTGGTGACCTTGGCTCGCAGAAGCTCCGGGATAATCGGAACGGAGATATAGTCCAACGCGCCGCGCTGGTATCCCCTTAGCTGGTCCACATCAGTCAAGTGAACCGCCGAAATGAAAATGATGGCCGTCTGCTGAAACCGCGGGTGCTGGTGGATGATTTCCGCGGTCTCAAAACCATCCATATCGGGCATGCTCACGTCCATCAGGACCACAGCAATTTCGTTTTTCAGGAGCAGCTCGAGGGCCTCTCTCGCGGACTGAGCTTTGAGGAGATTCTCATCCAGTTCGGCAAGGATGGCTTCGTAACTCATCAGCTTCGCCGGCTGGTCATCAACCATCAGGATGTTGACCTTCTCTTTATGAGCCATTGCGCCTCTCTACTGGCAGTCCGGTTGGCGGGTTGCCGGAAATTGAGAAAGCAAACCTATCTATGAAGCCACATGCGCAGAGCCGAAAGCAACTGTTCCGTGTTGACCGGCTTGGCCAGGTATTCAGACGCGCCGGCCTCCAGGCACTTTTCGCGGTCGCCTTTCATGGCTTTGGCGGTCAGGGCGATGATCGGCAGGCGCCGAAACGACGGGTTTTGGCGGATGACCTGCATTGTTTCATACCCGTCCATTTCGGGCATCATGATATCCATCAAAACAATGGCGATGTCCGGAGTCGACTCGATCGTACTGATGGCCTCGCGTCCCGTTCCGGCCGTTAGGATGCTCATCCCTCGGCGCTCGAGGGCGCTGCTCAGAGCGAAAATATTCCGGACGTCATCGTCCACAATCAGGACCTTCTTGTTGAACAGGGCGTCATCCGACCTGTGCAACTGATCCAGCATTTTCTGTTTTTCGGGCGGAAGATCGGCCACGACGCGGTGCAGGAACAATGCTGTCTCGTCCAGCAAGCGTTCCGGTGACTCGACACCCTTCACGATCACGCTGCGGGCAAGAGTGCGGAGTTGCGAATCCTCCTCTGGAGAGAGTTCCTTTCCCGTGAACACTACGACTGGCAGGTCTGTGAGTGAAGGCGTATCGCGCAATTTCTCCAGTACTTCAAACCCCGTCATGTCAGGCAGGCGCAAGTCGAGTACCATGCAATCGAACGCATCCCCATCGACCTTTTCCAAAGCCTCTCGTCCCGTGGTGACGAAGGTCAGGTCGACATCATCGTGTCCCAGTAGTTCTTTTACGCCGAGCTGCTCCGCGGGATTGTCCTCCACGACCAGCAATCGCTTGCGGCGCGGCAAAGTGTATTCCTTGATTCGGTCGAACAGTCGCTCCAGCGCCTCGGGGCTTGTGGGCTTGGTCACGAAGGAAAACGCTCCGCGCGTCAAACCATGCTGGCGGTCTTCGTCGAGAGTCAGCATCTGCACCGGGATATGACGGAGGGCGGGATCCTGCTTGAGGTGGTTGAGAACAGTCCAGCCCAGCATGTCGGGAAGAAATACGTCCAAAGAGACCGCGATCGGGTGAAACTCGCGGGCCAGAGCGAGGGCGTCGGCGCCGTGCGTGGCTACCAGTACCTTGAAGCCCTTGTCCCGTGCCAGATCGCACAGCACTCTCGCATAGTGCGGGTCGTCTTCGACGATCAGGAGCGCCGCGTCCTCCGGCAAAATGTTCGCGCGATCATCCGCGATTCTTTCGGCGGTCACATCCGAAAGCGACACTTTGGGCAATTGGCCTTGCGTTGCCGCGGCAAGTTCAGCATCCCTCATCGTAACGTTTAGCGACGATCCTCCCAGGTAAGTGTGGGGCAGATAGAGGGTAAACGTACTACCCTTGCCGGGCGTGCTACGCAGTTGAATCTCGCCACCCAACAAGTTCGCCAGTTCGCGACTTATCGCGAGCCCCAGCCCAGTTCCTCCGTACTTTCTACTTGTGCTCGCGTCTGCCTGCTGGAACGCCTCGAAGATGATCCGCTGCTTCTCAATCGGTATGCCTATACCAGTATCGGTGACTTCGAATCCGATAACCGATGCGGCGTCGTTCAGAGTCGGATGGTCGCTGCTCCAACCGCCCGAAGCTGGGAATACCGTTAGTCGCACACCGCCGTGGTCCGTGAATTTGAACGCGTTGGACAAGAGGTTCTTTAGGACTTGCTGCAAGCGCCTTGGGTCGGTCACTAAGCTGCGCGGAAGAACGGAATCCGTACGGATCTCGAAGTTGAGTCGCCGGTTCTCCGCTTCGTGGCGGAACGGCCGAGCGACCATCTCGAGAATGCTGGTGAAGAAAACTTCCTCCGCCTGGACCGACACCGTGCCGGATTCGATTTTGGATAGATCCAAGATGTCGCTGATCAGATTCAGCAGGTCCGTCCCGGCGCCATGGATGGTGCGGGCAAATTCCACTTGTTTCGAAGTCAGATTTCCGTCCGCGTTGTCCGTAAGCTGCTGGCCGAGGACCAAAATGCTGTTGAGGGGTGTACGGAGCTCGTGAGACATGTTGGCGAGGAACTCGGACTTGTACTTCGACGTGAGCGCGAGCTCCTTGGCTTTTCCTTCGAGAGCCCTGCGAGCCTGTTCGATTTCCTGGTTCTTGCGCTCCACTTCGACGTTCTGCTCGGCAAGCTGCTGCGCCTTTTGCGCCAACTGCTCGTTTTTCTGCTGCAACTCCCTTTGCTGCATCTGGAGTTCGGTGGCCAGCTGCTGCGATTGTTGCAGCAGGGCTTCGGTTTGCATCGTCGCTTCAATGCTGTTCAGCACGATGCCGATACTGGCGGTCAGTTGTTCCAGGAACGCCAGATGGGACGCCGTGAAGGTGCCCAAGGAAGCCAGTTCGATGACGGCCTTAGCGCTGTCTTCGAAAAGGACGGGCAGCACGATTACGTTTTGGGGTGGCGCCTTGAACAGCGCCGAGCGGATCGGCACCGCTTGTTCCGGCACCTCCGTGATTAGCATGCTGCGCTTCTCTGCGGCACACTGGCCGGCGAGGCCTTCCCCGATCATCAAGCGTTGTAGATGGCCGTTCGTCGGATCATCCGCAAATGCGGAAAGAAGCGTCAGCCCGGCGGACTCCTCCGCCTCCATCCGGTAAATTACCCCCTGCTGCGCGTCGACCAGGGGGACTAACTCGGAGAGGAGCATTCGTCCTACTGTCCCGAGATCGCGCTGCCCTTGCAGCATGCCCGTAAAGCGCGCCAGGTTCGTCTTCAACCAGTCCTGCTCGGTGTTGCGGTCCGTGGTCAGGCGGAGGTTGTCGATCATGGTGTTGATGTTGTCTTTCAGCTCGGCAACCTCGCCGCTAGCCTCGACTTGGATCGAACGCGTGAGGTCGCCCTTGGTGACGGCTGTAGCTACTTCGGCGATCGCACGCACTTGGTTTGTGAGGTTGTCGGCGAGAAGGTTCACGTTGCCGGTCAAATCTTTCCAGGTTCCAGCGGCGCCGGGCACGTTGGCCTGCCCACCCAGGCGCCCTTCGACGCCGACCTCGCGGGCCACGGTCGTTACTTGGTCGGCAAAAATTGCCAGCGTGCCGGTCATGTTGTTAATGGTTTCGGCTAGCGCGGCCACTTCACCCTTTGCGTTCACAGTCAGCTTCTGCGTTAGCTCACCGTTGGCCACCGCGGTAACGACCTTCACGATGCCGCGGACTTGCTCGGTAAGGTTCGCGGCCATCACGTTTACGTTGTCCGTGAGATCCTTCCAAGTGCCCGCCACGCCGGGCACTTGCGCCTGGCCGCCGAGCTTGCCGTCGGTGCCCACTTCGCGCGCCACGCGAGTGACTTCGGCAGCAAACGCGTTCAGCTGATCCACCATCGTGTTGATGGTGTTCTTGAGCTCCAGAATTTCACCCTTCACGTCCACCGTAATCTTGCGCGAGAGGTCGCCACGGGCCACAGCGGTCGTGACTTCAGCGATGTTTCTCACCTGAGCCGTCAAGTTACCGGCCATGGCGTTTACGGAGTCGGTCAGGTCTTTCCATGTTCCGGCCACGCCTGGCACATTGGCCTGGCCGCCGAGGCGTCCTTCCGTTCCGACTTCGCGTGCCACGCGCGTCACTTCCGCGGCGAAGGACCGCAGCTGCTCAACCATCGTGTTGAGCGTTTCTTTGAGCAGGAGAATTTCGCCGCGCACATCCACCGTGATTTTCTTCGAGAGGTCGCCATTGGCGATGGCGGTCGCAACTTCGGCGATGTTTCTCACCTGTCCCGTGAGGTTGCTGGCCATGAAATTGACGTTGTCCGTCAGGTCTTTCCACGTTCCCGCCACGCCGGAGACTTCCGCCTGCCCGCCGAGTTTGCCGTCGGTGCCTACTTCACGCGCCACGCGTGTCACTTCGCCCGCGAACGCGTTGAGCTGGTCCACCATCGTGTTGATCGTGTTCTTGAGCTCGAGAATTTCGCCCTTCACGTCCACTGTGATCTTGCGCGACAAGTCGCCGCGCGCCACGGCGGTGGTCACCTCGGCGATGTTTCTCACTTGGGCCGTGAGGTTTCCAGCCATCGCGTTCACGGAATCGGTTAGGTCTTTCCACGTGCCCGCCACGCCCGGCACGTTGGCCTGGCCGCCGAGACGCCCTTCCGTGCCGACTTCGCGTGCTACACGGGTCACTTCACCCGCGAACGTGTTGAGCTGATCGACCATGGTGTTGATGGTTTCTTTTAGCAGCAGAATCTCTCCACTGACGTTAACCGTGATCTTCTTTGAAAGATCCCCGCTGGCAATTGCGGTGGACACGTCAGCGATGTTTCGCACCTGAGCGGTCAGGTTGCTCGCCATCGAATTCACCGAATCGGTCAGGTCCTTCCACGTGCCGGCCACGCCCGGCACTTGTGCCTGCCCGCCGAGGCGGCCTTCGCTGCCCACTTCCCGAGCCACGCGCGTCACTTCCGACGCGAAGTCCCGTAACTGGTCCACCATGGTGTTGATGGTGTCTTTCAGTTCCAGAATCTCGCCCTTCACGTCTACCGTAATCTTGCGAGACAAGTCGCCACGCGCCACGGCTGTGGAAACCTCGGCAATGTTACGCACCTGACCGGTTAGGTTGCTGGCCATCGAGTTGACCGAGTCAGTCAAGTCCTTCCACGTGCCCGCCACGCCTGGGACTTGCGCTTGACCTCCGAGGCGGCCTTCGCTGCCGACCTCTCGCGCGACGCGAGTCACTTCACCGGCGAACGCGTTGAGCTGGTCCACCATCGTGTTGATCGTGTTTTTCAGCTCGAGAATTTCACCCTTCACATCCACGGTGATTTTGCGCGACAAGTCGCCGCGCGCCACGGCCGTCGTCACCTCAGCGATGTTGCGCACTTGACCCGTCAGGTTGCCGGCCATCGAGTTGACCGAGTCGGTCAGGTCTTTCCACGTTCCCGCAACTCCGGGCACGTTGGCCTGGCCGCCGAGGCGCCCTTCCGTGCCGACTTCGCGCGCCACACGCGTCACTTCGCCGGCGAACCGGTTGAGCTGATCCACCATTGTGTTCAGCGTTTCCTTAAGCTGCAAAATTTCGCCGCGCACGTCCACGGTAATCTTGCGCGAGAGGTCGCCGCTGGCGATGGCCGTCGCCACTTCGGCGATGTTGCGCACTTGGCCGGTCAGGTTGCTGGCCATGAAATTGACGTTGTCGGTCAAATCCTTCCAGGTTCCGCCAACGCCGGGTACTTGGGCCTGTCCGCCAAGCTTTCCCTCGGTTCCGACTTCGCGCGCTACGCGGGTCACTTCGCCCGCGAATGCATTGAGTTGGTCCACCATCGTGTTGATGGTGTTCTTAAGCTCGAGAATCTCGCCCTTCACGTCTACGGTGATCTTGCGCGACAAATCACCGCGCGCTACGGCCGTAGTCACTTCAGCGATGTTGCGCACTTGAGCGGTCAGGTTACCGGCCATCGCATTCACCGAGTCGGTGAGATCCTTCCAGGTACCCGCTACCCCAGGGACTACCGCTTGCCCGCCGAGCTTTCCGTCGGTTCCCACCTCGCGAGCCACGCGCGTCACTTCCGACGCGAAGGACCGCAGTTGGTCGACCATCGTGTTGATGGCTTCCTTGAGCTGCAGGATTTCGCCGCGCACGTCCACGGTAATCTTGCGCGACAAATCGCCGCTCGCCACGGCGTTCGTCACTTCAGCGATGTTACGGACTTGTCCGGTCAAGTTGCTGGCCATCGAATTCACGGAATCAGTTAAGTCCTTCCACGTACCGGCGACGCCCGGAACCTGGGCCTGTCCGCCGAGTTTCCCGTCGGTTCCGACTTCTCGCGCCACGCGCGTCACTTCGGCGGTGAATACGCCCAACTGCTGAATCATGATGTTGACGATGTTTGCCGAGCGCAGGAACTCTCCCTCCAACGGTCGCCCATCCACGTCGAGACGAACGGTCTGGGTCAAGTTTCCCTGCGCCACCGCTGCGATCGCGCGAGTGACTTCGGTGGTGGGCCGGAGCAAGTCCTCGGTAAGTGTGTTGATGGAGACTTCCATCTCTCCCCAAGAACCCCTGGATTGATGAAATCGCGCCCGTTCGGAGGTCCTACCCTCCTTACCGATGGCCTGTCCAACGCGCGTCAGTTCACGGGACATTTGCTGATTCGTGGCGACGATTTCATTAAACGTATCCGCGATTTTTCCGTGCAGGCCCGTCCAATAGCCAGGAAGGCGGACGGAGAAATCTCCTTCTCTCATCGTCTGTAGGGCGCCCAGAATGACGCTGAGATCAGGGCTGACCGTTCCATCCTTAGGAGTCGCGTGCCCATTGCCCTCATTTGCGACGATCACTCCCGATTCGGCACTGGTACCCATCGCGCGAGGCTCGGTCTTCTTCATTTCAAGCTCCTGGTGAAGCGGCAAGTCCGCCAAGTTCAATTGTTTGCGTCTCAGCGAAGGTTCGAGCAAGCATCCCGTAATTGGCTCGTGTGACAATCCCCAACTGCTTTCATACCACCAAGCGGCTGATGGTGCCCTACAGTCTTCTGTGTAGGTGTAATGGGGTGATTACCCTATGAGAGTTTCGCCAACGTCAGGTTGACGACGCAGAGTTGAAGCGCAGCAGTGGATGCCTGCTTCAAGAATGGCACCACCGGGTGGCAGATTAGGCACCTTTCGGCAAACAAGTACTAAGGAACCTGGTCAAGCAATCTACGTGGTTGGCGGGATGGTCGACGGACTTGCCCGTGTGCTATCAATGCTCATCGCGCCCACTTCACGGCTGACATCACAATAAAGGGAGAACATCGTGACGTCGCGTACCAGATTGAATATAGACCTTTTGAGACCGATTCCGGATGTCGAGGAATCCGCAGTGAAAAGGTCCCTGCCGGATCAAACAACCGGCCGCAAGATTGTTGCGATGAATCAGACGAGGGCCAAACTGCGACCAGAGGAATCTTTGAGTGAAATGCTATCGTCGGGCATGTTGGCCCAGGACAAGGAGCTTTCGAGCATAGTCAAGGACGTCGATGAGATCCTAAAGTCTCTGAAAGGGGATACTCCAGAATCTCAGGCCATCAGCGACACCCTCCAGCGCACGGTATTGTGCGCCGTCAAACAGGCCATTTTGGATCGGGAACTTCGTTCGCTGGCCCTTACCGATGACCTGACATGTTTGTATAACCGCCGCGCGTTTTTGGCGCTAGCGACGCAACAGGTCAGGCTCGCACGGCGGACGGGACAGGGACTCCTTCTTTTCTTCGCCGATGTCGATGATCTTAAGAAAATAAACGATTCTTTTGGACATCACGGAGGGGACTTTGCATTGATTCGAACTGCCAATGCCTTAGAACAGACTTTCCGTGACTCGGACATCCTTGCTCGATTAGGCGGAGATGAATTTGGCGTGCTCGCTCTCGAGGCGTCTTCTCAAAACCAGGCCGCTATTCTGCGCCGCTTAGACGAGAGCATCCAAGAATCGAACAGGGACGAATTCCGCTACCGCTTGTCTCTGAGTGTTGGAGTGGCACGGCTCGATCCAAAACACTTCACGTCGCTCGGGGATCTCATGGAACAAGCCGATCGGGCGATGTACCAGGAGAAGAGAAAGAAGAAGGCAGATCCGAGAGCGCGCAGGGGCGGCGTTTGAACGACCGTTCGACTAACCCCACTTTCGACTAACCCCACTATTGTTTGGAAGGCAGAAGTCCTATGCTGCGTTCAGGCCACAAATGCTCTTGGGGTTTGGGATTACCTCAGGTCCACGCTGCACAAGGACGTCCTCTAGACAAATTGCACTTGCCACAGTGTTCAGGCCCCGAGGTTACAGCGTTAACAGTATTCCCGCAGGCGTCAGCGTCGAATACACTCGCAGCTTAGCGGAGACACGGATTGTGCGATTGCGCATCCTAGTTGCGGACGATAACGAAGTTGTGCGCTTAGGCGTGCGGACCTTGCTTCGCTCGAAACGCGATTGGGAGGCTTGTGGAGACGCCACAAATGGCCGAGAGGCCATTTCCAAGGTGTGGGAACTCTCGCCCGATGTCGTCATCCTCGATCTTTCGATGCCTGTCATGAACGGGTTTGAAGCCGCAGTGGAGATACGTCGGATCGCCCCTTCGATCAAAATCGTATTTCTAAGTGTCCACGACGTTCCGGCGACAGCTCGAGAGGTCGGCGCGGATGCCTTCGTCTCGAAGACTTCGTCCGCCGAAGAACTAGTCGCAACAATCGAGCGGGTCATTAGCCCGTCTTGACGTCCTCGTCCAAAGGAAAACCCGCGTAGCACCGGCTAAATCTTCAGCCCGGTAATGGACATGCCGCTCTCAAGTCCTTGGAGCGACTGATTCAACGAAAGCAGCATAACCCAGTATGAGGATAGGTTTTTAGATGGCGCGCCCGGAGAGATTCGAACTCCCGACCCTCTACTTCGAAGTCGGGTGACCACTTTAATCAAAACTTGCCGGAGCGAGCGCAAAGCAGCGGACTATCAGCAAGTTGTGACCAATGCTGACCAACTACTTGCTCCTTCTTTATCGCATTTAAGCAGCCGTTTTGCCACAATTTGTCAGAACTACTATTACGTTTTCATGACGGCCGTTCCCGGGTCGGAGGCAACATTCATCAAGAGCGAGAAGGCTGGGAACGAACGGTTGAGTGGCGCGCCTCGATCGGCTCTCGTTTCGCTGCCTCAAGGTTCCACAATCGCCCTTCGGGCTGTACTCAATCAAACCTAAACAGGGCAGTCTTTTCTTTGAATCAACGCTGGCGAACAAATTTAGCCCTTGAAACCATGCAAATAGGACTTCGGCCGAGTGTTGCGTCGACGCATTGAGACCACCCCGTTTGTCAGGATCTGGCAGCGGCAATATCGGGCACGCATTCCTTCCAGTCGCCCTGCCCATAGGATCAGGTATTGAGCAAGAAAGGCTATACCTTTTCGTCGTTGCCACGCTTCCGCGCCCCGACCTAGAGTGCCTGTACACCGGCCCTTAGAGGCCAAATCCACCAGGACACCGAATGACGGAGGCAACATGCTAACAAAGCAGGCGCAAGCTGAATCGACAGGCTCGTCTCCGGCTTTATGGTCGAACTCGCCAGCCGGCTCCCTCAACGCAACCGCTTCTCTAAGCCCGAATAGCCCTACGGCGTTGCTCGGGGCAACCCTCACGATTGAGGGCGCGATCACAAGCGAAGAAGATTTGCAAATCGACGGCAAAGTTCGTGGTCCGATCTCGCTTCAAGGCCGAAGGTTGACCGTAGGACGCACCGCTGAGTTGAATTCCGACGTCACTGCAGGTGAAATCATTGTGTACGGTAAGCTGACGGGCAATCTTTGTGCTCGCGACCGAGTCGAGATTAAAAGGGATGGCTCGGTGAGCGGCGACGTCACAACGACTCGGGTCAGTATTGAGGATGGCGCTGATTTCAAGGGGCGCATGGAGATTGATCGTCCCAAACCATAAACCGAGGCCGATTCCGAAAGTGTTGGCGCTCCGTTTACTGCTGAAATAATTTGAGAATATCCTATCTCGGTCACGTCTCTTGCTAAAGGCATGGGCTGGATACATGCACGGATGACTAGCTTTCGCCGCTGCGTACCGCACCCTCAAAGTGCGGCTCGAAAGCCCCAGGGCATTTGCCCACCTTCCGATAAGCCGTTTCTCAGGACTTGGGACGACGACCCCGCAGGCACGCGCACGACCAATCCAGATGCGACGTCCCGAATTCCTTTAGGACGTAGCCAGGCACGAGTGTCAGCATCGGATGCAGGCGGCTTAAGGCCAAATGATCCTGAGATTCGTTCAGGAGATGCAAGGTAGAAACAACCGATCACAATGATCGCCACCGCGATGAGAGCAGCTACCGAAAGCTGGATAGAGTTGTACATAAAATGTCTCCTTGATTAGAAAATCTAGCGTGAATCAGGAGTTTTGCGCAGTACGAATCGGCGCTGGCGGTACCACGATCTCGACAAGTCCGGTCGCCACGTCGTACACGAGGCCTGATATAAGCCAAGCGCCCGGCAATGCGGGAATCGCCCGGAGCGCGGCAACGTCGAAGGCGGCTGCCGCCCGAGGATCGGTGACCGCTTTTGTCTTGAGTTCGTCTTCCTGTATTTGAAAATAGCGCGCCAGCTTGGCGGGGTCGCCGGCAAGGCGAGTGATGCCGCAATCGGTGTGTTGAAGCACGATGAGGTGAAACTCCCCGCCGCCTCCAGGATTCTCTCCGGCAACCTCACCGATTCGCCCGAGTAGACCTAACTGCTCCAACAACCCCGGGTTGATTCGACCGCCGATATTGCGCAACACGACGGCCTCGCCCGGTTTAATTCCAAGAACATGAGCCGGATCGACACGCATGTCAGCGCAACCGATGATGACCGCCTTTACATTGGGCAGCGCCCGCGGAAGCGAAGGCATAAGTGTGCCCTCAGCAGACTGCTGAGCAGCAAATTCTTTATTGCGTTGTAACATGCGGTCGAGATTGCTCAGTTCGCTGCCTCGCTGTGTAGCACTGGTTTGGGTCATGGTGTCCTCCTTTTGAATAGTTTTGGATTTTTGTGCTTGTTTTGCACATCAGTGCCCGGAATGGCGGGATAATCGGATGCGCGACTATTGCCCTCTTTCCTGTGAGTTCAGATTTTCAATTTCTGCTGGGCAATCATTTTGTAGTTACAACACCGAAACCTATAGAAAAATGGGTTCTTGACCTGAGTCTTGCCTGGGATTTCGTGTATAGAGGCGGCCAAGTACTGTGAAACGGGATTCTCGGAAAGTGGCCCAATCGCCTCCCGAGGCCCCAAAAGCCTGTTTCCGGGAAACTTCTCATTTCCGCGCGTGCAGCGTCATTCGGATACCGTGTCTAGGGCGAAGCGTAACGAGTGGTTCCACTTCTACCGGATGCCCGGGCACTAATCGAAAGCGAAAACGCTGCGCAATCGTGCCAATCACAATCGCGGCTTCTAGCAGCGCGAATCCCTGTCCAATGCAGCGCCGCGGCCCATCTCCAAACGGATAGTAAGCGCCCGGGGGCAGACGATTCGCAAGACCCTCAATCCATCGCTCGGGACGAAACGCGTCCGGATCGTCAAAGTAGCGCGGATCACGATGAGCCACCCACTGCGAAAACAGGATCGTCGTTCCCGGAAGAAATTCGTATCCGCCGATCTGGCACGGCTCGATCACTTCGCGCGCCGTGATGTACGCCGGCGGGTAGAGCCGTAGAATCTCGCTCATCACAGCTTGCAGATAGGGCAACCGTCCAAAGTCCGCAGCTTCCGGCGGACGTCCACCCAGCACGCCTTCGAGCTCTTCGTGCAGGCACGCTTCCACCTGCGGATTCTCACTCAGCGCGTACCAGGTCCATCCCAGCATTTGCGCGGTTGTTTCGTGGCCCGCGATGAACAGCGTCATCGCCTCATCATGAAGCTGTTTCTGGGTCATGCGACTGCCGTCTTCGTCCATCGCGCCCATCAGCAAGGAGAGCAAATCCTCACGGCGTTTGGAGCCCTTCTCCGACACCCGCTCATCAATCATTCGATAAACGAGCGAATCCATAAACGCGAGGTCGCGATTCGCGCGGCGGTTTTTCGGCGTAGGCCAATTTTCCGGAATCCGGATCGGCGACCGCTGCCTGGCGAGCGAATAGCGCATCAGGAAAGTCATCGCTCGGCCCACCTGTTGCGCCTCTCCAGGAAGGGCCGTGCTGAAAAGCGTGCTAACTGCGTTGTCGAGCGTAAGTGTCGTCATTTCCTGTGCGAGATCGCGCACTTCGCCATCGCGCCAGCGGTTGATGTGCGCCTGAGCGATTTCGCGCATGGTGGCGCCGTATTCATTGACACGACCGCGATGAAATGCTGGTTGCACGAGCCGCCGTTGCCGCCTCCAAAAATCGCCTTCGCTGGTCAGCAATCCCTGTCCCAGGATGGGCCCGGTGATTCTCCGCGTGAGTTCGCTCTTGTGAAACTTATCTTGCTGGATCACCAGTACTTGCTCGACGAAGTCGGGATGGTTCAGCAGGATGCGCTCCTGCATCAGAACGTGAAAGAGAACGATGTCGCCGTACTCCCGCGCGAAGGTCCGCAACACGTCCAGCGGATCGCGCCGGATCTTCAGTGCCATGCCGACGATGGGCCGTCCTTTCGGCCCGGGGGGTCTTCGGCCACCTTTGATTGGCATGCTCGTCCTTTAGTCAACTTGATTGTTATTACCGTCTTCGCGTCGCAGTGCCGGCCCGAATCGAGAGGCAGACGTGAACATTAGAAAACCAATAGCGACATCAAATTATACAATCTGTTTTCTCAACTCTCGAATCAGCGCGGACAAAAGGCAGGTGATCGGCGCAGGGGAACAGCTATGCAGTTTCGATTTGAGCGACCTTTTGCAAACCAAGTTCGTCTACGAACATTTCGCGCATGCGGAATTTTTGGATTTTCCCGGTCACCGTCATTGGGAACTCGTCCACGATCTTTATGTGCTTCGGGATCTTGAAGCTGGCGATCTTTCCTTTGCAGAATGTCCTGATTTCCTCGGGCGTGGTCGCGGCGTCGGCCTTCAGCTTCACGAACGCAGCAATTTCTTCCCCCAACATTTCGTCGGGAATTCCGAAGACCTGGATTTCACTGATGCTCGGACACGCATAGAGGAATTCTTCGATTTCGCGCGGGTAAATGTTTTCGCCGCCCCGGATGATCATGTCTTTCGCGCGGCCGACGATTTTGCAATAGCCGTCACCATCCATGATGGCAAGGTCGTCGGTGTGCAGCCACTGGTTCTCGTCGATGGCCGTCTGAGTGGCCTCCTGATTGTCGTAGTAGCCCTTCATCACGGCGTAGCCTCGCGTACATAGCTCTCCCGAAAGCCCACGCGGAACAACCGTTCCTGTTATTGGATCGACGATTTTCACTTCGGTGTGCGGGAGAGCCCTGCCAACGGTATTGACTCGCATTTCGATCGGGTCGTCCGTCTGCGTTTGGGTGATTACCGGCGACGACTCGGTCTGCCCATACGCGATCGTAATCTCCCGACAGTTCATTTCGCTCACAACTCGCTTCATAAGAAGAATCGGGCAGGGCGCCCCGGCCATGATTCCAGTACGCAACGAGCTGAGATCGAATTTTGAAAATTCCGGATGCTCCAGTTCGGCGCGGAACATCGTTGGTACGCCATACAGCGCTGTGCACTTTTCATTCGCCACGGCCGTTAAAGTCGCTAACGGATCGAAATGCTCCGCGGGGACAACCATCGTCGCGCCTACAACAACTGCGGCGATGTTGCCCATAACCATTCCGAAGCAGTGGTAGAAGGGAACCGGAATGCAGATTTTGTCCTCTTGCTGTAGCTTCATGCATTCCCCGACGAGCAAACCATTGTTTACCAGATTATGGTGAGTGAGCAGCGCGCCCTTGGGCCTACCCGTCGTGCCCGAGGTGTATTGGATATTGATCGGGTCGTCGAAGGACAAGGCCTGCTCGCGGGCACGCAGATCGTTCTCGGTTACGTGATCACTCATCTTGACAACTTCTTTCCAGGTCCAGAATGACGACGGGGCCGATTCGCCAATCAAGATGAGTTCACGGAGGAAGGGCAGGGATTCAGACGAGACTGCCCCCGGTTGGCACGTTCTCGCTTCCGGGCATGTCTCGAAAAAGATAGAGACAAAATCCGTGTCGCGGAACCCTGAGACCATGATCAGAGTCCTGCATTGCGACTGTGCCAGCGCGTATTTGAGTTCGTAGGCGCGATAAGAGGGATTGATGTTCACGAGAATCGCGCCGATTTTGGCCGTCGCGAATTGAGCAATGACCCATTCAAAGCAGTTGGTTGCCCAGATTCCAACGCGATCTCCCTTTTGGACTCCAAGGCGCAGAAGGGCACGCGCGAATTGTTCGGTCGAGTGCCGAAATTCTGCGTACGTGAAGCGGCGGTTCTGGTGGCAACTCACAAGGGCGGGTGCATTGGGATAGGTGCGCGCAGCGCGGTCAAGAATTTGTCCGATGCAATCGCCTAGAAGGGGAGTCGAGCCGGTTCTGTGAGAGTAACTCAAAGGCCGGGTCGTGTCCTTGCTCCGTCTGGACAGTGCGCTATTGTCTCCGGCAGCGATTCCAGTTCCTCCTGGCCGAACAGAGTTGGCCTGAGAGTCAAGCCGGAATTTCCGATTTGGACCTCTGACTCGCGCATCGTACGCCTCTCCTGCCCTCGACACAACGAATTTTGGCGAAAGCGCAGGCCGCAGCGAGAAATTGCGAGATTTTATTGCGCCCAGTCCTGTGGAACGGGGTTCTCGGAAACTGACTCCGCCAAGTGTGTCGATGATAGACTGAACAGCGACGAATCGAGGATTCCGTGAGTCTAAAATGCTGCAAGTGCAAGAAGCGAACTCGGAAGTTTACTGCGGTTTGCGAGCGTTGCGGTCATCGGTTTTGTAAAGTTTGTGACGAAACCCAGAAAAAGTAACGATTACTGCTAGCGGCCACGTCTTTCCACTAATCCACACCCACATGACGATAAGCCGACTTCACAGGCCCTGGAGATTGGGTCAGAATGCCGCTTCACTGGCTCGACCACATGCTCGCTGGAGGAACAACGATGCTGCCCCAGGAACGGATTGCTTACTCGCCCATCAACGACAGGCCTCGACTCGCATTGCCGAGCGGAGCGCGGCTGGCCGTCTGGGTGATTGTCAATGTTGAGGAATGGAACCCTCGCGAGACAATGCCGCGGACCGTTCTTACTCCACCCGCAGGCGGCTCGCCTATGCCGGATATTCCGAACTGGGCGTGGCACGAATATGGAAATCGGGTGGGCTTCTGGCGATTCGTCGAGGTTTTAGATCACTTCAAGATTCGCGCGGCCCTTGCCATCAACGGCTCCGCGATCCAAGCGTATCAGCCCATCGCCCGCGCCGCCTTGGAACGCGGATGGGAATTCATTGGTCATGGCTTTGGCCAGAAAAATATGCAAAAGGTTCCGGATGAGCGGGAAGACATCGCGAAGACCACGGCTATCATTCGCGATTTCACGGGACGCAAGCCGCGCGGGTGGCTAGGACCTGGCCTGACCGAGACTTGGGACACTCCCGATATTCTGGCGGAAGAAGGATACGACTACGTCTGCGATTGGGTGCTCGATGACCAGCCCGTTGTGCTCAAGACGCGCGGCGGCACGATCGTAAACGTTCCGTATACGCAGGAATGCAACGACGTGGCCATGATGCTGATCCAACACCACACTGCAGCGGAATATAGAAACCGCGCCGTCGATCAGTTCGAGCAGTTGTATAACGATGCGCGCGAGTCGGCGCGGATCATGGCACTCGTTGTGCATCCGTACATCATGGGAGTTCCGCACCGGCTTCGCTACTTTCGAGAAGTGCTAGAGCATATCCGGACGCGGTCCGACGTACTGTTTTGGACCGGTGAGCAGATCCTCGATTGGTATCTCAGCGCCACTCGCTCAGCGGTGAATGTTTCGAAAGACTGAGAAGCTGTGAGGTGACGGAACAAAACATTTGCGAATCTGACCGCGCCGCGCCAGTTCAGTCTGGCACGCGTGCCGTTGCGGTCGCCATGTTCAGCGTCCTGCTCACCTCCTATGTGATCAATGCCATGGATCGGCAGCTTTTCCCTTTGGTCGCACCCGATGTGCGCCGGGAATACGGCTTCTCGCTCGCCAACATTGGTCTTCTCTCGACGATATTCACACTAGGTTTGGCAGTGGCTGGCCTGCCGACCGGTTATTTATTAGCGCGCTTATCCCGCAAAGCCGTTCTACAAGTGGGGATCGGGATATTTTCAGCGGGAACGATCCTCACGGTGTTGTCCACCGGATTCGTGGACATGCTCGCATACCGAGCCGCGACCGGCATTGGCGAAGCGATGCAATTCACGGTCCTCCTTGCGATCGCGGCAAATTATTTTGCCGGCCGTCGCGCGGCAGCCATAGGTTGGATCAATTTTTGCTTCGCCCTCGGTTCTGTCATCAGTCCAGTCGTGGGAGGGCTTGCCCTTGATGCTTATCGGAGTTGGCGTATCCCAATGCTTCTCTTTGGGTGTCTCGGCTTGTTGGCGATTGCCGTGGTCGCGCTGACGGTGAAACCATGGTTCACTGAAACGCAGAATAACCCTAGTAAACGAGCGGCTCTCAGTGGAGCTACCACGGTTTTCAATCGGAACACAGTTCTTTTGACGCTCATGAGCCTGATCGGCGGGCTTGTCATCTACGGGTATCTGGGAATGTATCCAACCTTCCTGCGAGAAAGCCTGCACTACTCATCGACGGCAACAGGTACGGTGATGAGCGCTTTCGGAATTGGGGCCATGGGTTCCATCGTAGGCGGCTGGCTGGGAGATCGCTGGTCGCCCCGGCTCCTCCTCGGTGCCGCGTTCTTGTGTTCCGGTGGGCTGGGATATTTGCTCTTCCACGGATCGGAATCCATGAAGGTTCAGCTGGTACTGTCATTCGCCTGGGGATTCGTTGCCAGCGGAACGATTCATGTGAATTTGGCGGGCTATCACGTGAAAGCGGTACGGAGCGGCTTGGCCAACCGAGCGGCGGGCATCTTTGTCACAAGCCTCTACGGGTCGGCGGCTGTTGCCGGGTATTTGATGGGCGTGATCGCCGCTCACGGCGGCTGGCTCATGGCCGGCGAAATCCAATTGTTATTACTATCGCTCGTAGGTGCAGCCTTGGCGTTGGCTCTGCGGCCCGATCAAATGGCGCCGTAGGCGCCGGCCCCGAATGAAAAGTGACCCTGCAGTGCAGGCCTGCTGGGGAATCGAATGATGAAAAAGCGAAGTATCTTTTTTCCCCGAACTGCGATCATGGTGCTCGTGGTCGCTCTCGTGGGCACTACGAGCGCGTCCGTTGGTGCGCAGGACGTGCCTCAGGTGACAGTAAATGTTTTCCCGGGCGGCTTTAACTGGCCGAGTTTCGTCGCGCGGGACAAGGGCTTTTTCGAACGCAACGGAATCCGAGTGACTCTGCAATTTACTCCCAATTCCGTTGCACAGATGACGGGGCTTTCCGAGGGCAAATTCGATATTGCGATCACCGCGGTAGACAACATCGTGGCTTACGTGCAGGGTCAAGGGGAGGCCCCGATCGGACCCCAGCCGGAATTCTTCGCGTTCATGGGAAGTGATAGCGGCTTCCTAAGTCTTGTAGTCACGCCCGATATTAAGAGTTTTAGCGACCTGAAAGGGAAAACCTTGTCAGTCGACGCTCGCACGACCGGCTATGCCTTCGTCCTATTTGAAATGCTCGCGAGAAATGGCCTGAATGAAAGTGACTATTCCATCCAAAAAGTTGGAGGAACGGCCCAGCGATGGAATGCGCTTCGCGACAAGAAGCAGTCGGGCACGCTGCTCTCAGCTCCGTTCAATTTAATAGCGCAAGAACAACATTTCATCGAGCTTGGCAAAGCCACGAAAGTGATCGGCCCTTATCAAGGCAACGTTGCCGCAACGCGACGCTCCTGGGCCAGGCAAAATAAAAGTTTGGTTATCGCTTTCGTTCGCGGCTACGTTCAGGCGATCGATTGGCTCTACGACAAGACGAACCGCGAAGAAGCGGTCCGAATCCTCGAGAAGAATGTGCCTGAAATGTCCCCCGGTCTGGCCGAGCAAAGTTACGGGGAGCTTTTGAACGGTCAAGAAGGTTTTTCCCGCAAGGGTCGCATGAACATTGAGGGGCTTCGGACCGTTCTCGCATTACGCAGTCATTACGCGGAGCCCCCCAAGAAGCTGACTGATCCAGAGAAATATTACGACCCAAGCTACTACGATTCAGCAATGGGCGGACAGCGGCCTAGTCGATAGAGCAAAGCCCTTAAGGCGCTTGGCATGGTGGGAAAGCTTGCCAGTGCCAGCCGTTTGTTAAATCTCAGGAGGCCACATGCGTCGTGCGAGATTGTTGGCGGTCTTGTTCTTCTTAACGTATTCGACGGTCTTTGCGGCAACCAAGGCCATCAAGTTCGGCAAATTGGTGGATGGGACAGGGCGCGTTTTCACCAACGCTGTCGTGATTGTCGAGGACGACCGCGTGCGAGGCGTCACAAGCGGCAATGGATCGATACCGAGCGGCGCTCAGGTTATCGATCTCTCCCGCTACACGGGTGTACCAGGCTTGATCGACGCACACACGCACATTATGTGGTACTGGGACGGGATTACCACTCCACGCTCTGAACCTCCACGCCACCCGGCAGTCACAGTATTTCTTGCACAGGAGAACGCGCAGAAGGCGCTTGAGGCCGGCGTAACGACGATCCGAAATCTGAACGCTCCGGATGCGACCGATCTGGCGATGCGCGACCTGATAAACATGGGCAAGATGATTGGCCCTCGCATGTTCGTTTCAGGCCTGGGAATCCGGATCACTCGGAGTACTGCAGCGCCCGCGCCCATCGGCATCATGGCCGATGGACCGGATGCCGTCGTCCATGCAGTGCGGCAAGTCCTCGCGTCCGGGGCCGATTGGGTGAAGATGTACGGATCGACCGGCGGCTTCGACGATGTGACTGGATTTCAGACTTTCACGTTCGAGGAAGTGAAGGCGGCCGTTGACACGACGCACGCGCTCGGAAAAAGAATCGCCATTCATTGTTACGGACCGGCATGCGCGCGCGATGCCGTCCGCGCGGGCGTCGATTCGCTCGAACATGCGACGGACATGGACGATCAAACGATCGCGGAAATGGTCAAAAAGAAGATTTATTACGTCCCGACGATCGATCACAACCAGGTTTACCTGGAGAACGCCGACACCGTGTACCACTTTCCGCCTGGAGCGAAAGAGCGCCTGCTCGACTACATACAGCGCAATTTTGAAACCGCGAAGAAAGCGTTCCAGGCCGGGGCGCGCATGGTCGTCGGCTCAGATGCCGTCTATAACGGCTGGGGCTTGAATATGCGCGAGCTCGACTGGTTCGTGAAGATGGGAATGACGCCCGCGCAGGCGCTGAAGGCGGCTACGACCGAACCTGCTGCCATGCTTGGAATGGAGAATAGCCTCGGCGCGGTCGCGCCTGGGTTTTACGCAGACATCGTTGCTGTTGAAGGTGATCCCCTAGTCGACATCACGGCAGTTTCTAGGAGAGAAAACGTCCGTTGGGTGATGAAAGCGGGACGCGTCGTGGTCGACAAAACGAAAAGTACGGGAAAAACGAACTGAGCGGGCCTTGTAAAAGCTTCACCTTCATTTTCCTTGCCGGATGAAGTCGATGATCTCTTGGCCAAGCTGATCGTCCGCGGTGTTGATGGACAAGGTTGTCGACTGGTGATTGTGTCCGGCGAGGCGCAGAAATCGAGGACACTTTGAGCGCGCCTCACACATTTTCGCGAAGAGCTCCGCACTGTACACGTCGAGAAAAGGATTATCGAATTCGGCGATCACGATAAAGGTAGGCAAAAGCGACCGGGCGCCGAAATTCACCGGTGATCGCTCCGCGTAGAGATTCGTGTCCTTTCCAAAGTACTCCTCCACGCGCTGTCCATTGGGATCGTCGGCGCGATTGTCGGCTTTGAGCCGTCCACTGATCAGCACGACGCCCGATACTCCCGGCCCTGCTGCGCCGTGGATTTTGGGATCGAACGCCCATGTCGCGACGTGCAGAGCGCCCGTCGACCTCCCGATCAGATAAATGCGCTGCGGATCGCCCCCAAAGCGCCGCGCGTTCTCCTTGATCCAGCCGACGACGCTCCCGATATCCTGGGCCGCTGCCGGATAGACGTACTTTGGGGCGAGCCGGTAGTTGGCATTGATTCCCAGAAACTGGTGGCGCGCAAAATAGTAGAGAACATTCGCGTGGACTTCCTTGTTCTCGTTCTTGTCTCCTGCCGTGAGCGCGCCCCCATGAAAAAACACAACGACGGGAAGATCCTTCGCCCCCCGCGGCTGGTACGCGTCGAGAGTCTGCTGGGGATCGGTGCCATAGGCCTGGTCGGCGGTGACGGAAACGCCGGCTTTTGGCTCCGCCGCCAGTAGCGGAGTGAATAATTCAATCGTTTGCGGGCCATATTTGCGGATGTTGCTTTGATAGAGGGGATTGATCTCCGCCAGCTTCTTCTGAATTGTCTCGGGAAGGCGGGAAACCTGCGCGGGCACCGGCTTGGCGGTGAGTGCCAGCGAAAGGCTCGCAACAAACACCGCTTGCCGTCTAAACGTGGCGAAACCTCCGCTTAAGCTGTCGAGGCTATCTACGAACACCCGATAGGTCCTGATAACCCACATTCCGATAAGAAAGGCGAGCAGTTTTTCTCTCTCACTTTACCGCGATTCCCAACATCTCGAAATGTGCTCCGCCCAATAGCGGTCCGGATCCCAAGAACGCCCTTGGAGGAAGTTCCTTCGAAAAGTATGTTAGGTAAGCGGCGTTGAATTTGTTGTACAGCGAAAGATCCGGACAGTGCACCTGAACCATAACCACATCGTCCGCTGTCATTCCACCTTTGGTTAACGCCGTCTTGAAGCTGTCGAGCATGAACTTGATCTCCTGCTCTACGTCCTGCGGTATCGCTCCGCTCTTTAGGTCAATGCCAGTCCTACCCGCAATGTAAAGTGTGTTGCCCACAAGCACCGCATCGCTGTAAGGAACTGGCAGACCCTGCTTCTCCAGTGACGGGTTGCTGGCTTTGAAGTGGCGCCGCACTGGCAGGTTCTGTGCAGTTCCGGCCAATGCTGCGCCCAGGACGAATCCGATCAGCAAAGAAAGTGATTTGCCTTTCATGCGGCGTTCTCCTCGCGGAAAAGACTTGGACTCCTTGCTCGCTCGCGCATCCTACGCTTCTCCGGACCTCGAAGCAACGAACCGGTGCCAAGTCCTGAGAAACGGGATTATCGGAACCTGGCCCAATCGATGGTCACCGACATCTCCGTTTCGATCGTTCCACATCCGACTGGTATTGGTCGCCATTCTACTACTCGGTAGTCATCACGCTGCCCAGTAAGTATGGCGGCGATTTAGCGCCAACCGAGGGCTGGAGCCACGGTAGTCAGAATTGCCTCCATGACATGCGCATTGTAGGCGACACCGAGTTGATTCGGAACGGTTAGCAACAGCGTGTCAGCCTCCTCGATCGCCTCGTCTTTCCTAAGCTGCTTGATGAGAATATATGGCTCGGCAGCGTAGCTGCGACCGAAGATCGCCCGTGTATTTTCGTCAAGGAACCCGATTGTGTCCTCTTCCTGAGAACCGCGTCCGAAATAGCGACGATCTTGGTCATCAAGCAACGGAAAAATACTCCGGCTAACGGAAATGCGCGGAGTACGCTTCTGACCAGCATCCTTCCAGGCTGCGCGAAAGGCGCGAATCTGTGCGGCCTGTTGGATGTGGAGCGGCTCGCCGGTCTCGTCGAATTTGAGGGTTGACGACTGCAGGTTCATTCCTAGCTTCGCGGCCCATGCTGCTGTCGCGTTGGAAGCAGACCCCCACCAAATTCGATCGCGCAACGTCGCGGAGTACGGCTCAAGACGCAGGAGTCCGGGAGGATTGGTAAACATTGGACGTGGGTTAGGCTGAGCGAAGCCCTTTCCGCGTAGCAACTCAAGAAATTCTTCGGCATGTCTGCGGCCCATACCTGCATCGTCCTCGCCTTCCATCGGGTGGTAGCCAAAATAGCGCCAACCATCGATGACTTGCTCGGGGGAACCGCGGCTGATTCCCAGCTGCAGTCGGCCACCAGAGATTAGATCCGCAGCCCCAGCGTCCTCCGCCATGTAATGAGGATTCTCATACCTCATATCGATAACCGCGGTGCCAATCTCAATCTTTCGGGTCTTAGCACCCACCGCCGCGAGTAGTGGAAAAGGTGATGCTAGTTGCTGCGCGAAGTGATGAACACGAAAGTAGGCTCCGTCCATTCCCAAGCGCTCGGCCTCCACGGCGAGGTCAATGGACTGCAGGAGCGCGTCGGTCCCCGATTGCGTTCGTGACTGCGGTGAAGGAGCCCAATGACCGAATGAGAGGAAGCCAATTTTCTTCATGGAATATAAGTCTCCCATATCGTCGATATGGCCGTGCGTCGTTTCTCTGCATCGAGCTCGCCGACCCAACTCCTGATAAGGGATTATCGGAATGTGGCTTTAAGGCCCCATTGTAGGTCGGCGGTCGGGAGGCCGCTGACCCATGAAGAAGAAACCATTTCGCTGGAAGCCCAAGCGAGTACTTCGACTCCCAGATCTAGATCACGCCAAAACCGCAGTGTTGAACACCCTTGGATCGCCAGATTCCGAACGTTCCTACGGATTTGCCATCGACGACTTCATTGCTTGGTACTGCTCTGAACCGAGGCTCGCGTTCAACAAGACGGTCGTCCTCCGCTACCGATTGCAACTCGAAGCTCGCCACTTGTCGGCATCCACGATCAATGTACGCCTGGCCGCGGTCCGTCGCCTCGCCTACGAAGCGGCTGATAGTGGTTTGCTCAGTCCTGAGCTTGCCGCTAGCATCCGTCGAGTCAAAGGCCCCAAGAAACTCGGGGTGCGGCTTGGAAATTGGCTCACTGCAAATCAGGGAAAGGCGCTTCTCAGCATTCCAGTTTGCAGCTCGGTTCGGGGCAAGCGAGACTTTGCGATGTTGGCATTGCTCCTCGGTTTCGGCTTGAGACGGTCAGAACTGGTTCACCTAACGATGGAACACTTGCGACAACGAGAGGAGCACTGGGCAATGATCGACCTGGTGGGCAAAGGTGGCCATGTGAGAACGGTCCCGATTCCGTCATGGGTCAAAGAGGCCATCGACACGTGGAAACGCCCTCCTGCGAGTTCGTAACGTAAGCTCACTTCCGCAACGTCTATAAAGTAGGTGACCGTGCACGCCCACTCGAACAACCTTCTGATAGCGAATGCCTCCGTGCGCAATATGGAGCGAGGAAAACCATGACGAAACGTCTGAGAGCCGTTGTCCTTTGCACTGGCTTGGTGATGTCCTTGCGTTGTGACTACCTCTGCGCGGCGCAACAATCCAAACAGCTGCCTCCCGCACCAGTTCCAGCACCGATTCTCGCCGCGAAGAAGGTTTTCATTGCTAACGGAGGGGGAGACGAATCTCTGTTTGACACCCCTCAATACAGTGGCGGGCCTGATCGCTTGTATAACGAGTTCTATGCAGCGATCAAATCGTGGGGACGCTACGAGGTAGTAGGCACTCCCGGGGAGGCCGATTTGGTCTTCGAGATACGTCTGACCATATTGCAACCTCGGCGATCAGTCCCGTTAGGGGAAGAAAACCCTGAGTATGACTCGCAATTTCATCTTGCCATTCGGGACGCGAAGACCCAGGAAACTTTGTGGGGACTAACCGAACATGCGCAGACGGCGATCCTCCAAGGCAACCGCGACAAAAATTTCGAGCAGGCGCTGGCAGGAATCCTCTCGGAAATACGAAGAATCGCAGGTCCGGCGCAGTCTGCCGCGAAGTCGCCAACGAAGCCAAACAAGCGTGAGGAGCAAAAGACCGGGTAGTCGGTCGTCAAGTCTCGATAAGTCGGATTCTAAGAAAGCGGCTGCTAACTTGTTCATTCTTTCAGGGAGGCGCGAAACCACTTTCTTCCGCCCCTGTCTGGGCGGCCCAGTCAGTTACTTATTGAATGCGGCTTTCGCCCCCACTGTTACCAGGCCATAACCGAACTACTTCCGAATGCGGCATCCAATTCATTTGCCCTTCACTTCGTTATACACCTCGGTGATGAACCGGCTTTTGCTCTCTGGTGTATCACCATTCGTTGTCGCGTCATACGGAGCGGTTAAGTTCGCGGCAAGAACATCGTCCAGCGATTTGCCCTGATCGACCAACTCCCTCGTCTTCGCCAGGATATTGACGACCATTGCGCGATACGGAAGCAGGTCAGCCTTCTTGACAAGCGTGCCGTGACCAGTGATAAGCGTCGTGTCGGGACCAGCAGTCTTCGCGATTATGTCGATTGCTGTGATCATGCCCCTAATCGAGCCACCATTGGTCTGATCAGCAAAGGGATAATCGAAATTGCGATAGAAATCGCCAATATACATCGCGTTCGCATGTTGGAAACGGATGACGCTGTCGCCGCCGGTATGAGACGCTGGAACCGGAATAAAATCGACCACTTCTCCGTCCATATGGATCGTTACAGCGGGAGCGCCCGGCGTGCCTAACGGATACGTCACAAGGGGAACGCCGACCGGATCGGGCGCGGGAGCCGGGGAACCGTCGCCTCGGCGAGGCGGGTGCAGCATTTCATTCCGCAGTTCCTCGCGCGAGAAGATCAGCGCGCCCTGCGTCGCGAAAAAGGGGTTGCCGCCCGTGTGGTCAGAATGGATATGCGAGTTGACCAGAATTCGAATAGGCGCGGGACTGAACGTCCTGATCGTCTCCAGAACGGAACTTTTTCGTGCAGCTCCTCGTCCTGGGAGTCGACCATCAGGATGCCGTCAGAGCCGAAGAGTACAGCAATCCTGCCGCCAGCCGCATCAGGATGGTTCGTATCAAGATTGGGTGAACCCTGCAGGATGTAAAGGTTCGGCGCCAGCTTAGCCGTCACCGAAATTTGGATCTTTTCCCATTGTGCAAACGAGCGCCCCTGTCCGGGCCTCTGTGGTGCCCCCGCTTGTCCCTGTGCGCTAACAATCGCAGGGACAACCGCCATCGCCGCCACCCATCCCAATAATAATCCTGCGCGGTTCATTGGCTTTATCCTTTCCGTATCGGAATGTTGGATTCTCCGACAGGTGCGATTTGAGATCAGTTAGGTCATCGTCGAATTAGTTCGCTGCGTCCGAGGAGGGAGAAAGGACGTGGATTGCTACTCCCCATTTCTCCGCGTCTAGCGTGTCAATCCGTACGACTACACCCACAAAGGTAGAGTTCAATGGGCTGTCGGGTTGGAAATCGGTCGTGACATAGACGCTCATTCCGAGTACGTAATGAACTGCCTGGGTGGGAAAATACAAACCGTCCTGTGACGCGTTCAACGTTGTGCAATATTCTGGTGGCAAGCTTGGGTCGAAGGGGCGAATGCGGACGGCTTGCGACAAATCCGTTCGGGGGCAAAGGCGTTGTTCTCGGGGCATAGTTAACATGAGGATTTCTTTATCACAGAGCCGGCATTAGCAAAAGTTACATTCTCATTTCTATTTCGCCTGCCGATTCTACGTTCCGAGAATCCCTGCCGGTTCAACCGGTCGATGCAACACCACCGGCGAGTCAGAAGTTCTTCCTAAACAGGAGGTTTGGGTCCTTGGATGGTTCTTGCCGCATTTAACCTCATTCTTGGCGCCTTTTGCGAGTTCAGGCTCTCCACATCCGTATCCTTGAATAGTCCAAGTTTTGAGCAGACCTCAGCAGGTGTTGCATCGACCGATTGAAACCACCCCGTTTCTCAGGAGTTGACCGAAGACGCTCGCTGTCCCGCTGGACCTGCCCCAACAGCAAATTCGTTTGTATCGAGGACAGGAGGAGCATACGATGCGCGAGTCGGATGTCTGCATCAGAAATTCCGCTCGCCAAGGGCTACGCAATGAAGAGCAGTATTAGACGCAGTTCCCATGATGGACTGTCGCGCCGTGAGGTGCTCCTAGGAGGCCTGGCCGCAGCGGTAACCCCGACGGCCAGAGATGCGCTGACCGCTGAACTTGGCGTACCCACCGCTCCGAAGACGCTCGAGGTGCGCACGATCGACATCCACGCTCACTACTACCCGCAGGCCTACTTCGATTTGTTTGTTTCGGAGGGTCAACGCTTCGACGCCGAGTTCCGCACTAGTGAGCAAGGCTTCTTCTTCAAAACTCGCGCTGAATCAGATGGCCCGCTGCCGACCAAATTTATCGACCTGAAGGAACGCCTTGCTGACATGGACGCACGCGGCGTAGCTGTCCATGCGCTCTCGCTAACCGATCCGATGGTTTACTGGGCGGACGGCGAACTCTCCCACAAGTTGGCGATGGCATGGAATGACGGGGCCATCGCTGCGCATCATGCCCATCCCGATAGGTTCGTGGTCTTGGCGACTCTGCCCATGCTCGATCCCGATCGCGCCACGGACGAACTCAACCGCGTGAGCAAGCTTCCCGGAGTACACGGTGTCTACATGGGGACCAACATCGATAACCGTGATCTCGATGATCCCCTGTTCGAGCCCATTTTCACGCGAATCGAAGCGCTCGACCTTCCAATTTTTCTACATCCTTTGGCGCCAATCGTCGGCGGTAATCGATTGCAGCCGTTTTTCTTGAACCGCTTGGTTGCCTATCCGATTGACACTACGATTGCGGCCTGTCACCTCATCTTTGGTGGAGTAATGGACCGCCATCCGAATCTCCTGTTCGTCCTGCCCCATGCGGGCGGCGTGCTGCCAAACCTCATTGGCCGTCTCGACCACGGCTGGAATGCGATTCCGGCAGCCAAGCACTCCGCCCAGGTTCCCAGTGCGTACTTGCATCGCTTCATGTACGACACTATCTCTCATTCGATTCCGATGATGGAGTTCATCATCTCCCAAGTGGGCATCGAGCGAATCATGATGGGTAGCGACTACTGCTTCGCGGTCGGCGATGACCGCCCAGTCGAAGTTGTCGAGCAGCTTCGCCTTAGTCCCGAGCAACGCAAGATGATTTTGGGCGGAACGGCAGCGAAAATACTGAAAATCTAATCCCGGTCCAGATTCCGAGAATCCCGTTTCTCAGGAGGAATCAGCGGAATCTGACAATAGAGACAGACTCGTTCTTACGTTACCATGACAAATAACCTTGTGGGTTCTGGGAGACCGCTGAGAGCATTTGACATGCGTCGCTACTTCCTAGCTGTCATTGTTGTTTTCTGCGTATGCGTGACTCTTCCCTTCGCATATAGCAGGTCAAGAGAGTCGGATCCAAATGCGCTCCAAGGTTTCTTCATCGTCAGCCACGTAGTATCTGACGCCGCTCCTATTTGGTTTGACTACATACTTGATGTGAGACCGAAGGGTACCGGTACAGTGATCCGAGACATCCGAATCGCCCCTCTCAATTCATACTGTCCGCGCTCGGTCACTGTGAAGGCAGTCGAGCAAGTTATCCCATCCTCAACCGTCAGTTCGGTCGCCAAATTTCCTCTATGCTCACTTCCGGAAGAGAAGTTCGCCTCTGCAATAAAAGCGGCGAAGCCGGGGATCGCGAGCATCGACGATGCCGTCAGGTTCACGATCGTGGCAAACTGTGGCAGTCAGGATAAGGTATTCGATTTGCCTTTTCCAGAGACTTTGGACTTCCAGTTACTGAAAAAGCGAACCCCGTCGGTGGCTGCTCTCTGGACCTTGGCTCAAGAAGTTACGCGACGAGCTTTTGGCAGATCGTTCTCGTTTTATGGAGTATCAAGTGGGCAAGACGATGAATTCCAGGAACTTGGTTCAAGGATCATCTCTGAGTTGAAAGCTGGAAAATACGACAGCGGTTTTGTGGACGAACCTGCTTTGAGCTCCGTTTTGAACGACTACGTAGGGCCCGTTGCAGATCATGATCCGGCGTCCGTCGAGCTTGTGGGCATTTCGTCCGCCGAATTGGAGAAGTACGTTCCCCCCAACTATCCTCCGCTCGCGAAACAGGCCCGAATAGAGGGAGAAGTCGGCCTTCGATTCTTGGTAGACCGGGATACGGGTGACGTGAAAATGATCGAGGTCACTTCCGGACACCCTCTTCTTGTAAACTCCGCCCTCACAGCCGTGCGTCAGTGGAAATTTCGACCGGGTGATCAACAGAAAGAACCTAGGGAGGTGATCCTGAAATTCGGCTTTCGATGCCCGGCGCAATGACTATGCCAATAGATGGCAGCCAGTCCAGCAATCTCAGGTAAATCGGCGACCAATGTCCTGTGAAGTCGTGCCGGCTCAACCGGTCGACGCAACACCCTATAACCATTTGATCTTACAACACACTTCCGATCGAGAATCAATCCGTATGGCAGTACTCAATCAGAACCTAAACGGGGCTTTTGATTTGTTTGAGTTGACGCCCGCGAACGGAACTGGCTTTCTAGACTTCTACGGGAAGACATTGAGCAAGTGTTGCATCGACCCATTGAGACCACCCGGCTTCTCGGAATGTGAGAATGGCCCAGCTTGCCAGGTTCCGATAACCCTGTTTGTCAGGCAATCGTTAGCGATAAAGCCGCGGACACACGAGCTGTTCTTCATTCCCGTGATGTATTCTAGTTGGTGATTAGACGACAGGAGTCGGACTCTTCGTTGAGTAGCGGATCTGGCTCCGAGGGAAGGGACTCCGGGATCGGCGCCGTGGAACGTGGCTCCACGATTGGCTCGTGTGTTGGAGGTTCTTGGGAGCCAAGTACTCTGGAGTGCTGCCAAGGCCAGCTCTTCTTCAAGGCCGTTGTAGAGCGGATCCGCCATCTCCTCGCGAGCTTTTTCTGCGTAGTTCTCCGCGTTCATTTTTTGGAGTGACGCAAACAGGTTCTGTGCGGTCGTTGCGCCAACTTTTGTTTCGATGAGGTGTCGAGATTTGCCGGACTTGTAAGTCCTGAGCGCATTGCGGAAGGAGACCAGGGAATCACCTTGGCGCTCATCGACGCCCTCGGCCAGTGCGTGCACGAACTGCATTTGAAAATTGTACCGCTCATTGAGGGTCTGGTCGGCCTCGGCGATCTGCGCTTCCAGCGCTTCCTTCATTTTCTTGATGTCGGCCGCGTTGGTATCGTAGAGTTTGTTGGCTTCCTTGGCCAAAGCCCTCGCGTATTCGTTGCGCATTTGAACCGTGGCGCCGGCCGTAGCTGTTTTTGTCTGTTCGTCGATCAATTTCAGGCTGAATCTGGCGACAAGCACAAACACCCCTGTCAGGATCAGTCCCATCGTGCCCAGAGCCCATATCTCGGTGTCGAGGACTTTCTGGTAGTAAGACTCGTACTGCTTCTGAATGCGCGTGATGTAGTCCCTCTCCATCGTCGCGGCGCTTGCGGCTTTTTCGGCGGCATCAGCGCGCTCTTCGAGTTTCTTAATGCGATCTTCTTGACTAGTACGCGAGGCTTTTTGTGGCTGCTCGGATCGAACGGCGGCGCTATGCAATGCGAATGCGGCGCCAAGCATCAGGATGCGTAGCCCTAGCTGTTTCACGGAACCGACTCCTGTCTGGGTCTCGCAGGTCGCCCACATAGCTCCTCCTCGTTTGGCTCCGGAAGTGGTCGGGAGACCCGCAGAGCCGTTATCCAGAGACTCTATTCGGGGAGAAGGCCAGCAGGCTATCTCGGAAACGTCCAGGCTTGCTGGCATACACACCTGGGCGTTCGAACAGGTAATTTCCTGACTGCAACAGGGCTCAGCGCCAGTTGGCGAGAAACCCGTTTCACAGGACCTGACTTACGATTGGTGTGGTGGTGTCTTGTCGAGTGCCGCGTTAAGCCGTTCTTGCAAGGCCATCCCAACCAATGTTGCGATCAGGATCGCGGGGTAGAGTTGTCCGATGAGCGCTTCGGCTGTCGCCAGCGATCGCGCCACGCGATGGACCGGGTACGCGTCGCCGAAAGAAACAGTCGTGAGGATTTCAAAGCTGAAATAGATCAAACGGCCCGGTTCGCCGGTGGCAATGCCAGCGGCCAGCGGCGTTTGGAAATGGATTGCGTCGGGAGTTATTTCCAGGAGCAACTTGTAACCGAACGCCCAGGTCACACCGATCAGCAGGTAGGCGGCGACGCCGCCCATGACCCGGTGAACGGAAACGGGGCCGGGAAGAAGAAATGTCTGCTTCAGCGTCATGACCACAAGTATAGCCATGCAAAACACCTTGATCGCAGTGTCCCAGACCCTCGGGCTGAACGAAGGGTTGAATTCGGCGATCAAGTCAGCTGTGAATTCCAGAATGGTCAGCGCAATGAGGAGATAAATCAGGATCCGCTTATGGACGGTCGCGATTGCGCCGGAGAGGAGCATGATCGCGAAAGTGAGGTCTATCGCAATTCGCCCTGGACGAGACTCGCTGACCATCGGAACGAAAATATTCATAAGCACTAGAAAAGCAAGGAAGAAGCTCAGATGTCGATCCTCACGCCAGAATCCGGGGAACTGCCGTTCTATATCAGTCACGGAATTTTCTCCTTTCGCATTCGGCCCTATAATCCTGATCTAAAGAAGGCTCCCTGGGGAATGGCACTACCATCGACCATTCAAGGCGATAACAACGAAAAACAGAAAGGAAAATATGATAGACCACATCATTCTCACGATCAGTGATTTCAAGCGTTCAGTCGCTTTTTATGCCAAGGCTCTGAAGCCACTTGGGATCACAACGCTTCCAGACTACGAAGGCAAAGACGGACACCCGTACTTGAAAGGTTTTGGTATTGGCAAAAGCCATTTTTTCTGGCTCAAAGAAGGGAAGCCCGATCCTCAGGCCGTTCACGTTGGATTCGTAGCGAAAGACCATTCCGAAGTAG
>Ga0210401_10000114_pt1 | contig 93039 bp, 80 predicted proteins | sample IncBWH32MmetaG_FD_150866 | JGI IMG/M metagenome (GOLD analysis project Ga0210401, IMG submission 150866) | Forest soil microbial communities from Barre Woods Harvard Forest LTER site, Petersham, Massachusetts, United States - Inc-BW-H-32-M | ecosystem: Environmental > Terrestrial > Soil >...
AATCCTGACCGGTGGCGAACCGGCCGTGCAGCCGGAGAATGCACAAATCGCCATGGCACTCGAATTCGACGAGCATGCTATCAGTAATGCTACTACAGCAGCGGCGTTTCTGGAACCCTATTGGCGGATTCTTACCAGACCAGGCGGCCGACCAGAGCGACACGGCGCGAATTGGTATCCGTGCCGTTGTAGTAGCCGAACGTACTGGGTGATGAAAGATTATTCAGGCTGCTGCCAAAAGTAAACGTGGTGTTGTTGAACACGTTGAAGACTTGCATCTGCACGCTGAAGGTATAGCGCTCCTTGAATTTGAACGCGCGGCCGACGGCCATGTCCGATTCGATGTAGGGATTCTCACGGATGATGTTGCGGCCCAGTGTCCCGAATTGCCCCACTAAGGGTTGCGCCAAACCAGATCCCGGGATCTTGTTCGGGTTGTTTGCTCCAGACCCTGGATTGGGGCTGAATTGCACATTCAGTGGGCCGACGAGGTTGGGCCTCACCACACCTGTGCCACTGGTGTTTCCGGCGCCAAGCAGAAGGGAATCGTTAAGCGTCACGAGAGTCGTTCCCGAGCCGGCGCAGGTATTCGTGGCGGGGTTCGGCAGGCCCGCGCTGCAGATCACTTCAGTGCCCGAATAGAAGGTAACCGGTAATCCCGATTGAGCTTGGAAGATTCCGCTGAACTCCCATCCACCCAGCAGCAGGTTCATCGTGCGGCTATTGAAATGCTTGCTGCTGGAGAGGAAATCATGAGAGATAGCAACGCGCTGAGGCACGTCGAACTGGGACACTGCTCGGTTATTGCGATTATTATTGGGATCTTGCTGAAGCGAGGTGTCGTTTACGAGCACCCCCAGCGCGTCGGATGCATCGTCAATCGACTTCGACCAGGTGTAAGCGACGCTGAGCCCATACCAACCGGCAAAACGGCGCTCCGCGAACAATTGCAACGAATTATAGTTGGAATTCGCGGTCCCTTGTACGACGCTCACATAGTTAAACCGCGGATCGATTCGCAAGCTTTGAGTTGAGGAGGTGCCATTGATGCCCGCGAGAATCTTCTGGTATATGGGAGCGTTAGCCTGCTCTTGCGCGTAAGATGTTGCGGCCGGAACCAATCCGGGTGGGAGAAGATTCAACATCCGCGTGCGGGTCAAATAATGACCCACGGAACCGGAGTACCCGGCGCGAAACAGCCAGCGGTTGAACATCTCTCGCTCGATCGTGAAACTGAACTGCTGGTATTGAGGATTCTTCAAATTGGGATCGATATAGCCGACGTTTCCGAAATTCAGGATGTTGGTGCCGAAGGAGCCGATTGCGCTATGACCGGCGGCCTGAAATGGAGATGTTCCGGCTAAGATATTGGCTATGGAGTTGGCGCCGGTGATTCCCGACCCAGGCTGTGTGAAGGTGTACATGAAGGGCGGCAGGAATCGGCCATTGGTGATCGGGTTGAGATAAATGAAATCGTAGGTGATGCCGTAACCGCCGCGAATCACCGTCTTGCCGCCGCCAGGATTCCAAGCAAATCCAAAGCGCGGTCCCGGATTATAGTTGGTATGGAAATAGGATCCGCCGGTGTAAAAACTGCCGAGGGGCCCGGTCCCGGCTCCGCCCAACGGGGTGCTGGTAAGTGTGGGATTGATATTCGACAGAAGGCCGTTTATCTCCGTAGGTGCGCCAGCTATTTCCTCTCGAAAACCTAGGTTCACGGTCAGCGTGCGAGTGACTTTCCAGTCGTCCTGAACAAAGAAAAATTCGTTCCAGACTCGATTGCCGCGAACGGAATTACCGAAGTCCTGTGAATATTGAGCGGCATTGCCTTGCAGGAAATTGCTAAGACTCGCGAACACCAGGCTACCATTCACATTGCTGTCAAAATAGCTGTTGGCCTGAACGCGGTCAACTTCGGCGCCGAACTTGAACTGGTGCTTACCCCAAATCTTTCCCACCGAATCCGAGTACTGATAAGTGTTTTGAATGCGGCCTTGCGGCAGACCGCTCCAGGTACCGAAATTCGCTGTGCCATCGTTGAAAATGATTTCCGGTCCGCCGCCGGTGAATAAAGGACTGAAGACAGGAGCGCTCCGGCCATAGGCGGCTAAGAATGTATTCACTAAAGTTGGACCAAAAGTATGGGTCTCAGTGAGTGTGCCATTCCACGATCGATTGGCGCTAGTCGCGCCGTTCGTTAATAGCGGTGAATCGATGAACGTCAATCCGGCGCTGCTCGCGTGGGATGACTGTTCACCAAATCTGGCGTACAACAGGTCTCGATCCGAGATGTTGTAATCGACCCGGCCCGAATAAGCCAACGTGTCCGTAGCATTGGGAGCAGCTTGAGTAACGGTTCCTGAAGGACTGGTCGGAACTTTATCCTGTTGGAGGATCTGCTGCGCAATGGGGACGGCACTGGCCACCTGGGCAGGTGTGGGAACTGTTGCGACGCGTATGCCGCCCAGACCACGAATAGTGTTTTCTTCGTAGGTGCCGAAATAGAACAGCTTGTTCTTGATGATATGCCCGCCGGCCATGGCGCCCCAGTCGTTATTGATATTGGGTGTCGCAGCGCCAGTTCGATCGAAATAATCGCGCGCGTTAAAGTAGCTGTTGCGCAGGAACTCGAACATCTCTCCGTGAAACTCATTGCTGCCCTGGTTGGTTAAAATCTGGAGCTGGGAATTCGCGTTTCTGCCGTATTCTGCGTTGAACTGGTTCGTGATCAGATTGAATTCTTTAATAGCATCCAGGGGTACCGTCCCAAGGCCAGCCGCGCCGGTGGTGCTTACATCTGTAGCAGTGGCGCCGTCGAGCGTGATGTTGTTTCCGCGTCCGCGACCACCGTTGGAGTTATAACTGCCAAGTCCCAAAAACGGGTTATTCGGTGTCACCGGAGCGATTCCCGGAAGTGTGTTGGCCAGTCCCAGGATGCCGCTACTAACAAGCGGCAAATCTCTTATAGCCTGATTCTCGACCGTACCTTGCAGCTGGGGGTTTACGGTGTTGATAGGCGTGGCGACTGATTCAACGACGATCTGTTCGCTGGTGGAGGAGACTGCTAGTGTGAAGCTCAGAGTAGAATTGCCACCGCTCGCGATTTGAGCAATTTGAGTGACTGTCGTGAAACCGGGAGCAGTCACCTTCGCCTCGTACCTGCCGGGTTCCAACTGGCTCACGCGGATCTGACCGGTCGCGTCGGTGGCAGTGTTGCGGGTAGCACCCGTATCCACATTGCGGACCGTCACGGTCGCGTTCGGAATCGCGGCATTGCTTTGATCGGAAACATTGATTTGTAGATCGCCGGTGATCTGTCCAAAAGCAAGCACGCCAGTAAAGAGCACACCAAACAGAAGACTGAACATGGTCTTCCGGATCTTATTGCGCATCGTAATCCCTTCCTTTGGTAAGAAACTAAACTGTCATCGTCTGACACACCACGGACTTCCGTCTGAGTGGTAATGCTGGACAAGAAATGTGAAATGCCGATTAAGCCGAATCGTTCATTTCTTCAGAACCCTGACAATTGCGAGTATGTTACCACGCCGCCATGGATGTTTTCAAGATAAAACACCAACTTCGAGTGATGTAACGCGTAACAGGTTAAGAACTTACAAGGAATGCTTGACTTACTATAACGGGGTTGAAGGATGGCCTACAGCAGCCGGAAGTTGACTTCGATAGTGGCCTGCACCGGGACCGCTCGGCCGTCTTTCATGCCGGGCTTGAAGCGCCACTTTTCGACGGCTTCGATGGCCTTTTGATCGAGGCCTAAGCCGAGCGGGCGGATGACCTTGAGGTCCCGCGGATTGCCCTTCTCGTCGACGACGACAAAGAGAACCACGGTGCCCTGAAATTTCGCCTTGCGCGCTTCCTCGGAATATTCGGGCTCAACCTTGAAGATCACCGAAGGAGGCGAAACACCACCACCGATTCGATAAGCGCCGCCGCCCATGTTGCCGCCGGATCCGGGACCGAAGCCAGCGCCGTTTCCTGATCCGACTCCGCCGTGGGAACCGCTGCCGATTCCGGCACCGGAACCCGGACCGTTGGAAGCGATCATCGATTTTGCGAGTGGATCGCCCAGAACGTCCATGTTGACTTTAGGAATGTTGGCATCGGGCTGGATAACCAACGTCGGCTCCATCACTAACTTCGGATCGGGATTGCGAATCACGGCCATCGGTGGAACAAACTGCTTATCCGACAGCTTGGGCAGCTTGCCTTTGCTGGCAGGCGTGGGAGAACGGTCGCCACCGCCGCCGCCACCGCCCATCGGATCTTTCTTCACCGTAGGTTTATAGGGAGCGAGATCGGGCGCGATTAGCGGGACTACCTGCCGCACCGCTTGTTGAATCGCTTTGTTGGTTCCGATGATTAATAGCAGACCAATCGCCGCCATGTGGATCAGCAGGGAGCCTAGTCCGGCCCGCTTTTCCTGACCACCGTAAAACCCCCAAATATCTTTGACGGGGACGGGTTGCGAAGTTACCTCCAAAGGAGGCAGCTTGGGCGGGTGAATAAATTCCTTGACGTTTTGGAAGAGCGAGCGAAAGAACGGCTCTTCAACATCGCCCGCCAACAGGCGTTGCAGGTGAACATCGGCTTCATCGGAAGCCGCCGGGGGGGTCGGTTGTCCAGGAACCGTTGGAGGGTTCGTACCTCCAGGATATGCCATAGGTTCGTCGTGAGCAGCCATGTTATTAATACACCTCTACCACGCTCAATAAATAGACGCTCCCACGTTCTCCAAAAGTTGCACTAGATCTCTTCCTAATTCTATCACTTCCGCAAATCTGTCAAGTGGCTTATGAAAATCGGGATTGGTATGCCCTCCACCAACATACACTATGTGAAGCATGTCCTACAATCCTCTCGTGCTATACGACGGCCAGTGTGGGTTCTGCCGGATCTGGATTCAGTACTGGAGCCAACTGACGGGAAACCGACTGGATTATGCTCCTGCCCAGGAGGCTGGCGGGAAGTTCGCAATCCCACCTGAGAATTTCGGCCAATCGGTCCAATTGGTGATGCCCGGCGGAGAGGTGATTTCGGGGGCGCGGGCGGTATTCACCACTCTGACGTTTGCGCCCGGAATGGCTTGGCTGCGCTGGCTTTATGACCATTTTCCGGGGTTCGCTCCGTTGTCGGAAGCTGCCTATCGGCTGATTGCGGCGCATCGGACGTTCTTCTACCACCTGACTCGCCTCACGTTCGGGCGACGCATTTTATCTTTGCATTATGCAAGTGTCGAGTGGATCTTTCTGCGGATCCTGGCGGCCATCTACTTCATTGCGTTTGCGTCCATTGGAGTGCAGGTGACTGGGCTGATCGGCGAGCGCGGGATCACGCCGCTGGGACGCTACCTGGCCGCAGTATCCCAAAACTTCGGCGCGCAAGGTTATCGCCTGATGCCGACCGTTTTTTGGCTCGCGCACGGCGATCGGGTATTGCAGGCAGCTTGCGCGGCAGGAGCTGCGATTTCTTTGGTGTTGCTGCTGGGTTACTTCGAGCGGGCGGCGCTGGTTTGCCTTTACGTCTTGTATCTTTCGCTATGCACCGCGGGGCAGGAGTTCCTGTCGTTTCAATGGGACTTCCTACTGCTCGAGACCGGATTTCTCGCCATCTTTCTAGGCAACTCGAAACTGGTCGTGTTTTTGTTTCGCTGGCTGCTGTTCCGGCTGACATTTCTCTCGGGCGCGGTGAAGCTGATGAGCCACGATCCGTCTTGGCGCAACTTGAGCGCCATGAGCTATCACTATTGGACTCAACCGCTGCCGACCCCGCTGGCCTGGTATGCGAATCAGTTGCCGTTCTGGTTCCAACGTGTTTCGACGGCGATGGTGTTTGTCATCGAACTGGCCGTACCGTTCTTATTCTTCGCTCCGCGCCCGTGGCGGTTTTTGGGAGGATTCTCTCTGTTGTTTCTGCAGGGCTTGATTTTCCTCACCGGCAACTACACCTTCTTCAATCTGCTGACGATGGCGCTCTGCTTGTTTTTGTTAGATGACGCCGCGCTGTCCAAGCTCCGCTTGAGAATTCGCAGCGTGCGGATCAAACCGGCTGTGGCGGTTACGGTCGCAGTGATCATCGTGATACTGAGTGTGTCGGAGTTATGGGGCATGTTCTTTGGTTCCCAGGAAGGAAATGACCTGGTGCGGCTGGCGGCGCCGTTCGGCATCGTCAACACCTACGGGCTGTTCGCGGTGATGACGACCACGCGCCCCGAGATCATCGTGCAAGGCTCCAACGATCGAAGGACTTGGCTGGACTACGAATTTAAGTACAAGCCCGGCGACTTGCGAAGAGCGCCGCGCTGGGTCGCGCCTTACCAGCCTCGCTTGGATTGGCAGATGTGGTTTGCAGCGCTCTCCGGTCCGCGGGGTGCGCCCTGGTTTGATAATTTCATGGTGCGATTGCTGCAAGGCTCGCCCGAGGTGCGTGGATTGCTGGCCAACGATCCGTTTCGCGGGGCGGCGCCCAGATTTGTGCGGGCGCTGCTGTTCAATTACCGCTTTACCGATTTTTCGACCCGGCGCGAGACTGGAGATTGGTGGACGCGGAGAGCGCGCGGGATGTATTTTCCCGAGATTTCACTCGAGGATATGCGGCTGAAGGAGTGAAGCGGCCTAGGCTCGTCATTTAAATTTCACGCGATAGATGAGCGCCGCACTGATGCGTTACCGTCACGCTTGAGTAATGATTTTTTCGAACCATTTTATGAACGCGCGGGCCTTTGCACTCGTCAATCGGCCCGAAGGATAAATGACCCATAGATCTATTAGAGGGAGTGTCCACTCCTCGAGAATGCTCACTACTTCGCCCGATTTGAGCTCCGGAGTAAACATCCACCGCGAAGCGATCGCAAATCCCTGTCCTGCGAGAACGGCTTCGCGCACTCCTTCGGCCGCACTAAGCTTCAGGCGCGTCCTGAGATATACCGATGTCTCCGAAGTGCCACGACGAAAGAGCCATTCCTGTCCGCCCGAACTCTGGCCATAAATAATGCCGTCGTGTTCGAGCAAATCCGCCGGCGTGCGGGGAACTCCCCTTCGAGCCAGGTAGGCAGGGCTCGCGACGACCAGTCGTTCGGCTTGCGCCAGTTTGCGGGCTTTCAGCGCCGAGTCGGTCAACACACCGATCCGCAGCGCGGCATCGATGCTTTCAGCTACCAGATCGATCACACGATCATCCATCACCAGCTCCAACTGAACCTTCGGGTGAGCATCGAGAAACGACCCAAGTTTCGGAACCAGATGCAGACGCGAGAACGTCACCGGCGCAGAGATCCGTAACCGGCCTTCCAGTCCCGCCCCGGCGCCCTGTGCCGCGGCTTCCGCTTCATTTGCTTCGCCAATAGCGCGAATCGCACGTTCATAGAACGCTGTGCCAGCCTCCGTCGGCGACAGTTTGCGTGTCGATCGTGTCAACAGGCGGACACCTAACCTATCTTCGAGGCTTGCGATCGTCTTCGATACCGCCGGTTGTCCCATGTTGAGATCCCGCGCGGCGGCGGAAAACGAGCCTGATTCGATAACCCGGACGAACATCTCTATTTCGCGCAGACGATCCATTCCTGAACGGAATAAATCATATCACCGGGAGCCATCTTCTGTCTTTGCGATGGAATGCGTACTCTGATTGCAGGAGCAGCAGGCAAACATGGCAGACAAATTCGCAGGAAAAGCTGCAGTGATCACCGGGGGCTCGACCGGTATGGGTTTAGCCACGGCGAAACGATTCGTTCAGGAGGGAATGGATCACGTATTCATTACCGGCCGGCGTAAGGATGCACTGGACCGAGCAGCGGCGGAGATCGGCAGGAATGTAACCGCCGTTCAAGGCGACGTTGCTAACCTGAGCGACCTGGATCGTCTGTACGAGGAGATCAAGAAGCGGAACCGCAAGATAGACGTGATTTTCGCCAATGCCGGAGTTGCACAGTTGGCGCCGTTTAGCAGTGTGGACGAGAAGTTCTACGACCTTCACTTCGACGCGAACGTGAAAGGGATGTTCTTCACCGTCCAAAAGGCGCTTCCGGTGATGAACGATGGCGGGGCCATCATTCTGACGGGATCGATTGCTGACGTGAAGGGTTTCCCGTCGATCAGCGTTTACAGCGCCACCAAGGCGGCAATCCGCTCGTTCGCCCGGACGTGGACATACGAGTTGAAGGACCGCCGGATCCGCGTCAACACCATCAGCCCGGGCCACATCGATACGCCGATTTTCGACGCTTGGCAACAGGGTGAAGCGCTGGCCAAAATGAAGGAGGACCTCGCAAAAAACGTTCCTCTAGGCAGATTGGGAGATCCCGACGAGATCGCCAAGGTTGTTTCCTTTCTCGCATCGGACGAAGCGAGTTACGTAGCTGGAATCGAGCTTTACGTCGACGGCGGCATCGCCCAGATCTAACGAGTAGCCGACGATGTCACTCAAAGCAGAGCTGGATGCTTTCCGTTGCGAATTCATGGGGCAGCTGCCGCCGGAGACTCGCGATGCCATGGTCCGCGCCGATATGGAATTCGCCGCTTCCGGTGGAGTTCAAAGGGCATTAAAGGCGGGTGATCGTGCGCCGGACTTGCGCTTGCCGGATACGCGCGGGAGATACATACGCTTGAAGAATCTGCTCGCGGCAGGTCCCGTTGTCCTGAGTTTCTACCGGGGCGGCTGGTGCCCATATTGCAATCTCGAACTGCGGGCCTTACAGAATGTCCTCACTGAAATCACCCGGCTTGGCGCGACACTTATCGCAGTTTCACCGCAGACTCCCGATGAGAGCCTTTCGACCCGGGAGAAGAATGCCCTCACGTTTCCGGTTCTGAGCGACACTGGCTCGGAGACCTCGAAATCATTCGGCATTGCATACGATCTCGCGGAAGAATTGCGGGCCATTTACACACGCTCAGGCTATGCTTTACCGGGCAAGAACGGCGACGACAGCTGGGTCCTGCCCATACCGGCGACGTACGTGATCGACACGGATGGCACGATCGCGCTGGCTTTCGTTGACGTGGACTACCGAAATCGGCTGGAGCCTGCAGAAATCCTTACCGCGCTCCAGTCGTTGTCGAAAAATTGTAAAGGAGAACATCATGCAAACATTTCCAGATAACTATTTCAATGCTTATCGCAACGTGAAGTTGACCCGAGATGCGGACGGCGTGCTGGTTGCGGAGTTTCATAGCAACGGCGGGCCGCTCACTTTCACGGCCCAGGCCCATACAGAGGTTGTGGATGCCTTCTACCGGATTTCGCAAGATCGGGCGAATAAGATCGTCATCCTCACCGGTGCGGGCGGGGACTTCATGACCGGCGTCGATTGGCAGTCTTTCGAAAATGTCTCCGATCCCGGCGTATGGAGCCAAATCCATGACGAAGGCGCCCAGGTCTTGGAAAACATAGCCAACATTCGCGTTCCGGTGATTGCAGCCATCGAGGGACGAGCCCATATCCATTCTGAGTACGCGCTCCTCGCCAACGTCGTTGTTGCGGCCGAGGGTGCGACGTTCCAGGACGTAGGCCACTTCGCCGCGGGTGTTGTACCTGGTGATGGCATTTTTACCGCGTGGAGTTATCGCGCGGGCGCGGGCCGGGCGGAAGCTTTTCTATTGAACCCGCAGCCGCTCACGGCGCGTATCGCACACGAATGGGGCGTCGTTGCCGAGGTGGTGCCCAACGGCAAGGCGCTCAGCCGGGCGCAGGAATTGGCCAGATTGTACCTGAAGGCGCCCGAAGTAACACGCCGCGACACACGCGTCCACTTCATTCGCCCTCTGAAGGAGCGTATAGTGCGGGAGGTCGGCTACGGACTCTCACTTGAGGGCGCGTCAGCCGCCGCTCTCGTCAAGTCAATGCAAGCCAAGAGTTAATCTGTCGCGTCCGACAGCAAGAGGAGGGCACCGTCATGAGTGAAATCGAACGGGTCGATGTACTTGTTTTCGGCAGCGGCACCGCAGGGAAACTAACTGCCTGGACCAGCGCCAGTGAAGGCCTGCGAACAGCGGTTGTCGAACGCGGCCTCATCGGGGGATCATGCCCGAACATCGCCTGCCTGCCGACGAAAAACGTGATCCACAGCGCGAAGGTGGCCGACTTTGTCCGTCATGACCGAGATTTCGGCAGCGGCACCGCACCGGCATCCATTGAAATGGCCGAGGTGAGAGCTCGCAAGCGGCAGATGGTCGATGGCCTGGTCAGCATGCACCTGGCCAAGTACAAGGAGAGCGGCGCCGAGATCATTTTCGGGGAGGGCAGCTTCGTCGGACCGAGGACCATTCAGGTTCGACTGAACAATGGCGGCGTGCGCACGCTCGAAGGCGAGCGCGTGTTCCTGAATCTCGGCACTCACGCGGCTATCCCAGATATACCCGGACTGCGCGCCGCCAAACCGCTCACGCACGTCGAGGCGCTCGAACTCGATCGCCTTCCGAGCCATTTAATCGTTCTGGGCGGCGGCTATGTTGGCCTGGAATTCGCGCAGGCATTCGCCCGTTTCGGAAGCCGTGTCACCGTTCTGGAGCGTGGGCCGCAGTTGCTTCCTCGCGAGGACAAAGATGTCGCCGATTCACTTATTGATTTCCTCCATCTTGACGGCGTAGATGTTCGTTTGAACGTGAAGGTCGCGCAGGTGGAAGGCTCGTCCGGGAACTCCGTGCGCCTGACACTCGCTACCTCAGAGGGAAAGTCGCTCCTGGAGGGGAGCGACATCCTCGTGGCCACTGGCCGAATTCCTAACACGGAGAAGATCGGCCTGGACAAAACCGGCGTAGCGACGGACGCCAGTGGATACATTCAGGTGAACGAACGTCTTGAAACTACTGCCACCGGCATCTGGGCTTTGGGCGAGTGCGCGGGTAGCCCTCAGTTCACGCACGTCTCTGAGGACGACTTCCGCATTGTACAGGCCAACCTTCACGGTGGCTCCCGAAACACGCGTGATCGCCTGATACCATTCTGTCTTTTCACCGATCCGGAAATTGCCCGCGTCGGACTCAACGAAAACGAAGCGGTCGCGGCCGGCCGCCCATACCGCGTGACGAAGCTGCCCATGCAGGCAGTCCTTCGCGCCCGGTCACTGTCGGAAACACGCGGCTTCATGAAAGCGCTCGTCAACCACGAGACCGACGAAATCCTCGGCTTCACGGCGGTGGGACCGCACGCGGGCGAGGTTCTGGCGGTGGTCCAGACCGCGATGATGGGGAAGCTGCCTTATACCGCGCTGCGTGATGCGGTCTTCACACACCCCACCATGGCTGAAGGCCTTGGCCCGCTGTTCGGCCAGGTGCCGGCCCGCCCATGACTGGTGTGAATAGGGTAGTAGACTGAGAACAGAACTCTCAGGAGTAATCGAATGCCGACCGTTGCCGAAACCACTCATCTGGCTCCGATGCCGCTCACCGTGCTCAGCGATGAAGAGAAGATGTTCCAAGACACCATTCGCCGGTTCGCTCGCGAGCGCATCGGCCCGCACGTTCGGGAGATGGATGAAGCGGGCGTCTTTCGCAAAGATCTGCTGCACGAGATGTTCGAACTGGGACTGATGGGGATCGAGATTCCCGAGGAGCATGGCGGTCAAGGCGGTAGTTTCTTTCAAGCGGTGCTGGCGGTCGAAGCGCTGGCCGCGGTAGACCCATCGGCGGCCGTGATTGTCGACGTGCAGAATACCATCGCAAACAACGTCATCATCCGCTGGGGCAATGAGGCCCAGAAGCGGCGCTATCTTCCGAAGCTCGCCCGCGATACGGTGGCGTCATTCGGCCTGTCGGAAGCCGGCGCCGGCTCGGACGCATTTTCGCTCGCTACGCGCGCCACCAAGCACGGCGATCATTATTCGATTACCGGCCGCAAGCTATGGATCACCAACGCCGCCGAGGCTGGGCTGTATCTCGTTTTCGCCAATGCCAACCCGGAGGCCGGCTATCGCGGCATCACGTGCTTTTTGGTGGAGCGCAACTTCCCCGGATTTAAGGTCGGCAAGAAGGAAGACAAGCTCGGAATCCGCGCGTCGTCAACCTGCGAGCTGATTCTGGACGAATGCCGGGTGCCAGCCGAGAATGTGCTCGGCGAGGTTGGCAAAGGCTACAAGATCGCGATTGAAACGCTGAACGAAGGGCGCATCGCGATTGGAGCGCAGATGGCCGGCCTGGCGCAGGGCGCGCTCGACTATGCCATCGCGTATTCCAAACAGAGGCAGCAGTTCGGCAAGGCCATCGCCGATTTTCAGGGCGTGCAGTTCGAACTGGCGCAGATGGCGACCGATGTGGAGGCCGCGCGGCTGTTGGTTTATAACGGCGCTCGGATGCGCGACGCAGGCCTGCCTTTTGTCACCGAGGCGGCCATGGCGAAGTATTTCGCGTCTCAAATCGCCGAAAGCACGGCCTCGCGAGCGGTGGAGATCTTCGGCGGCGTTGGCTTCACCAAAGATTACCCGGTGGAGAAGCTTTATCGGGACGCCAAGATCGGAAGAATCTATGAAGGCACCAGCAACATGCAGAAACTGACTATCGCCAAACAGATCCTTGGCGACCGGTAAAATCCGGCGGTAAACTGGTAAAAGAACGAAGAGAGGAATTATGCGTCTCGTCGCTGTGTTTGCTTTTCTGGTTGGCGCGGCCAGCGCGGCAACCCTGCCCGATCCCACACCCGATCAGATCGACGGAATCATCGCGAAGTTCGCCGCTAAAGAAGCTGAATTCGCGAAAGCGCGTGGTAATTACACTTATCGCCAGGACGCTAGCGTGATGTCGCTCGATGATGGCGGCGGCGTCACCGGCAAATGGCAAGAAGTCACCGATGTGGTCTTCACTCAGGACGGCAAGCGTACTGAAAAGGTGGTTCGCGCTCCAATGAGCACGCTGACTGCCTTTCAGCTCGATCCAGGCGACATTCAGGATCTCCGCGATGTCCAACCCTTCGTGCTCACTACCAATGAGCTTCCCAAATACTACATCCGTTATCTCGGCCGGGAGCAGGTGGATGAAATCACCACCTACGTATTCGCTGTCAAGCCGAAGAAACTCGAAGCCGGCCAGCGCTACTTTGAAGGCGAGGTTTGGGTGGACGATCACGACCTTCAGATCGTGAAATCATACGGCCGCGGCGTGGGCCAGCGAAAAGGCGACAATCAGTATGGGAAATTCGAAACCTACCGCGAGCAGATCGATGGCAAATACTGGTTTCCCACATACACCATCTCAAACGCGACGCTGCATTTCAAAGAGAACGATCAGCGCATGCGGATGAACGTCAAGTACGAAGACTACAAGCAGTTCAAGAGCGACGTCACGATCAAGTACGGCGACGCCGAGGATCCAGCCAAGGATCCGGGCAAGACGCCTCCGCCGGCGCCCAAGAAGCAGTAGCCAACGATTAAATTTTGAGCCTGCCGATTGATGATCTGCTGCCACGGATCATCGAGTCGTTGCGCATTTGTCCCAATCTTGTTATTGAAGCGCCGCCGGGCGCCGGCAAAACCACGCGCGTTCCTCCAGCATTGCTTTCGCTTGTGAGCGGACAGGTGCTGGTGCTGGAACCACGCCGCCTCGCCGCGCGATTGGCCGCGCGACGGGTCGCCCAAGAACGCGGCGAACGGATCGGCGAAATCATCGGCTATCAGGTCCGGTTTGAAGAGGTCGTCTCTGCGCGCACGCGTCTTCGATTTCTAACCGAAGGCATTCTTACCAGAAGGCTGATTTCCGATCCGCAACTTGCCGGCGTGGGCGCCGTAGTGCTGGACGAATTCCACGAGCGCCATTTAGAAAGCGACCTGGCACTAGCGCTGCTGCGCAGGCTTCAAACAACACGGCGGCCGGATCTGCGCCTGATCGTGATGTCGGCCACGCTCGATACGGGTCCGGTCGCAGGCTATCTCGGCGGCTGCCCCATTCTTCGCTCCGAAGGCCGGCTGTTCGATCTTAGCGTCACTCATCAGCCGTACTCGGCTTTACCGTTGGAAAAGCAGGTGGCCGGAGCGGTGGATAATCTGCTGGCTGAAAAAGGCACCGGCGATATTTTGGCCTTTTTGCCCGGCGCGGCCGAGATCCGTCGTGCTGCGCGCGAGTGCGAATCGCTGGCGTCCAGGCGCGATTTACTGGTAGTTCCGCTGCACGGAGATCTCCCGCCGGCCGAACAGGATCGCGCCGTCTCTCCAGCCTCGCGACGAAAAGTGATTTTGTCGACCAACGTCGCCGAAAGCTCAATCACGATTGAAGGCGTGACGGCGGTGATCGACAGTGGCCTGGCGCGAATCGCGAGCGACTCGCCGTGGACCGGTCTGCCGATGCTCGAGGTCCGGCGCGTCAGCAAAGCATCGGCGACACAAAGGGCGGGGCGCGCGGCCCGCACGGCGCCGGGACGGGTCCTGCGGCTTTACACGCTTGAAGATTTCCATCGCCGGCCCGATCATGACGCGCCCGAGATCACGCGGCGGGAGCTGTCGGCGTTTTGCCTGCATCTGCGCGCCATGGGAATCGCCCATCCTGCGGAGCTAACCTGGCTCGAGCCGCCGCCCGACGCAGCCATTTCCCGCGCCGAGGAATTATTGGAGCGATTGGGAGCGAGTGGTGACAGGGCGCGACGCATGGCGCGTTATCCGTTGCATCCTCGTCTGGCGCGCCTGGTGATGGAAACTGTTGAACGGGGAGCCGGCGTTGAGGGCTGTGCGGCGGCTGCCTCGCTGAGCGCGGGCGCACGGTCAGAGAGCTGCGACCTGTTACGCCTGGTCGATTCGCAGATGGACTCTCGAACGAAGCAGCATTTCGAGCAGATCCGCAGAATCGTCCACCCGCCTAAAGAGCAAAAGCACGACCCGAACGCATTGCCATTATCGATTCTCGCCGCATTCCCCGATCGCGTGGGCCGCCGCCGAAAGGAGACCGAACTTCTGCTCGCATCTGGCGGTTCGGCCAAACTGGCTTGCGATGCCCGGGCAGATTTTCTTGTCGCCGTCGACATCGAAGACCGGAGCGAGCATGCGCTACCGCTGGTTCGCCTCTATTGCGCAATCGAGCCTGCGTGGCTGGTTGATCTGTTTCCCGATCACGTGCGCGAGCGCAATAGTGTCGAATGGAACCGGCCGGCGGAGCGCGTCGATGCAGTCAACGCTTTGCTCTACGACGATCTGGTGATCGAGGAAACTCGCGGCGGCGCTCCGGATCCTGAGAAAGCTGCGGAGCTACTCGCCCAGAAAGCGCTCGAGGCCGGCGTCGAGCGGTTCGTCGATCGCGAGGAACTCGATCAATTCCTGGCTCGAGTTGCATTCGCGTCCGATCACGCTGCGATTCCCAAGATCGAGGTCGAATCCGCGTTTCGGGCGCTGTGCCGTGGTCTCAAAAGCTTTGCCGAGTTGAAGGCTGCGGCGCAATCGCTGATTCCGACCCTGGAACAACACGTCCAGTCCAAGCTGCTGAACGAAGTCGCCCCCAGCCGGATTCGTCTGCCTGGCGGGCGGCAAACCATGGTCCATTACGATGCCGGTAAACCGCCTTGGATCGCCTCCAGGCTACAAGACTTCTTCGGCATGCGGGAAACACCGCGCATCGCGAGCGGTAAAGTTCCACTGGTTGTACATTTGCTGGCGCCAAACCAGCGGCCCGTCCAAACCACCACTGATCTCGCCGGATTCTGGCAGCGGCTGTATCCGCAGGTTCGACGAGAATTGAGCCGGCGTTATCCCAAGCACGCCTGGCCGGAAGATCCGTATGCTAGAAAAAACTCATGACCCGTACCGTAGCGGCGCTCCTATTATTTGGCATTTCATTCGGATACGTGGAAGCGGCGGTCGTGGTTTATCTACGGGCCATCTACGATCCGATCCGGCACCGGCTTCATCCCGGCCGCGGCGCCGACGAGTTGTTTCCGCTGATTTCTCCGCGTGAACTAGCGGATTCCGGGCCCGAGAATCCGCGACGCTTGTTGATCGAAATCGGCCGCGAAGCATCCACTATTGCGATGCTGGCGGCCTTTGGGCTGGCAGCCGGACGGAATTTCAACCAGCGCATTGCGGCTTTCGCGGTCGTATTCGGTCTGTGGGATATCTTCTTCTACTTGTTTCTGAGGCTGATGATCCATTGGCCGCAGTCGCTATTCACCTGGGACATCCTGTTCCTCATTCCGCTGCCGTGGGTCGGCCCGGTGATTGCCCCTGTGATCGTGGCCTTGACCTTGGTTGTTTGTGGCCTGATCTCGCTGCGCCTCGGCGGAATGCCGGCGCGGCCGCGGGAATGGATGGCGATGAGCGTGGGAGGAATCATCGTGATCCTTTCGTTCGTCTGGGACTATCGCAACACCATGGCCGGCGGTCTGCCGAATCCGTTCAATTGGCCGCTTTTCTCGGCGGGCGAAATTATCGCGCTGATAGGATTTTTTGTTGCAGTATGGCGTCGAGCATATCCGGGATCTCAAAAGCCGCGCGATTTTTGATGGCTGCGGCGTTGGCGCGAAAACGAGCGAAATTGCCCGGCTCCAGCAGCGTGCGCACGCCGGTGTCGATTTCACGAAACGACTTTAACACTACACCCACGTCTTTCTCGCGGATCCACTCGGTGTTATAGCGTTCCTGCGGCAAAGTCCACGCATTCCGCTCGACCATCACCGGCAGGTGCATGGCCAGTGCTTCGCTAATGCTTCCCGGCCCGGGCTTGCCGATAAAAAAATCAGACAGATACATGTAGTAAGGTATTTCGCTGGTAAATCCTTCGACATATTTCGGAAAGGTGGTGGGCATGCGACGCAGCCGCTCGGCTAGCTTTTGGTTTTTGCCGCAAATAAAGATGAACTGCGCTTGCGCGGTCACTCGCTTCGCGATTTCGAGCATGACACCCGAGCCTTCGCCTCCGAAAAGCACCAGGCCAGTGGGCATATCGGTGTTGAGGCCGAGCTGGTCGCGTGCCTCCTCGCGATCGATCGTGATCGGCTCATAAAATTTCGGCCGCAGAATCATGCCCGACGTCTGGAACACGCGCTCCTTCGGATGACCGAGCGCGAGCGCTTGCTCTACTGCTTTCGCCGTTCCGCAAATGAAGTACTGGTCTTGACGTTCCATCCAGAAATGCGGGGGATAATCGGCAAGATCAGTTAGGACCGTCACGAATGGCGCGTGGGGAAGACTCTCTCGCAAAGCGCGATTGAAATTCGGCACTAGCGACACTACCAAATCAGGCTCGCCTGGCGCCCAATATTTTTTCAACAGCCGGACCTGGCCGCCATGATAAAGCCGAATCAGGGCGTGCATCGCCACGGTTAATTGGGGGGCGCCAAGAGTCCAGCCTTTCTTCAGCAAAAGGTTGTATACGTCCTGCATCCGGACCCCAGTGTACTTGCGAAATATGTCCAGCGGATCGAGGATCTCCTGCAGGTTCATCAACTTAACGTCCCACCCGCGCTGCTGCTGATCGATTACCAACTTGAGGGCAGTAGCAGCGGCGCGATGTCCCCCGCCGGCCTCGAAATAAATTAAATCAATTCTCTTCATTTTGTCCTAAACAATTGTTCAACAGAATGTAACATGCTGAGGAGTATATTTGTAGTAGGAATGTTCAGTCTCATCACCAGGGGCGACCACACTGTGATGCGCAGGGCCAACAATTGGGTTGCGCCGCGCTGGGTGCGTGCCTATGTTATCAGCTCAACGCGCGGCGGCGATGGTTGGCTGTGGTACGCGATGGGCCTGGCCATCTTTCTTTTCGGAGGCGAGCATCGCTTCGAGGCGCTCGGCGCAGCGGGAGTCTCTGCCACGCTGAGTGTTCTTCTGTTTCTCTGCCTGAAGCGTCTGGCGGGGCGTCCTCGTCCTTGCGAACCACACTGCTGGGCGACACTGCTTCCGCCCGATCAATTCTCGTTTCCTTCCGGCCATACCATGACCGGCTTCGCCGTTACGATTCCGATGGCGCTATTCTATCCCGAGCTCACCGCCGGGCTGCTGTTCTGCGCCTTCAGCGTCGCGATCTCGCGCATCCTGCTAGGCATGCATTTCCTCAGCGACGTCATCGCGGGGGCGTTGATCGGCGCCGGGCTCGGATGTCTCGGCTATTTCGCGTTCCAGTTATAGTAGGCTCAGAGTCCTGAGCCGATGTCCACGACGCTGCTCGATCACAACTATGGCGCTTCGCGCGTGCGCCTGATCAAGGTGCATCGCCAGCAAGACCGGCACGACCTCAAAGAGCTTTCCGTCAGTGTTCAATTGGAAGGCGAGTTCGAGAGCAGTTACATCGCCGGCGACAACCGCAGCATTCTGCCGGCCGACACCATCAAAAACACCGTATACGCTCTGGCTAAGCTCTACACCATCGAACAGATCGAGGAGTTCGCGCAGCAACTGATCAATCACTTTCTTACCGACAACCCCCAGGTGCGAAAAGTCAGGGTAAGGATCGCCGAGTATCTTTGGACCCGCATCCCTTTCGGCGGCAAGCCGCACCCGTGGTCGTTCACGCCGGCCGGCCCTGAGCGCCGTACCACAGCCGTAACCGGCACCCGGGAAACCGTACTGATCGAATCGGGCATCGAGAATCTGCAGATTGTGAAAACCACCGGGTCGGGTTTCGAAGGCTACGTCCACGATCCGTTCACCACGCTGAAAGAGACTGCTGACCGAATCCTCTCCGCGGCCGTGAAGGCGAACTGGCTCTATTCGGACAACGAGATTCCATTCTCTGTCTATTGGCACGGCGTCCGGCAGGCGATCCTCGACACCTTTGTCGAGCACGAAAGCCGGTCGCTGCAATTCACTCTCCACGCCATGGCGGAAGCGGTGTTGGAGCGCTATGCCGACATCGCGGAGATCCATTTCTGGCTGCCGAACAAAGACTGCCGGCTGGTGGATCTGGGCCTATTCGGGCTGGAAAACAACAACGAGGTATTCGCCCCAGCGGAGGAGCCCTACGAGTTGATCGAAGCCCGCCTGAGGCGCGAGTCGATTGATTAGGAACCAGTAGCGTAAGTCTGAGTGGGGAGGACGCCTCGTCCGTGCGGGACTCCTGGTCCGGTTGCTCCTACCCAAATAAGCCGGACGAGTGCGTCGGCCGCGGTCCAGGGGACCGCTTCACATGGGCGGTTGGCAGCGTGGTCGCCTACTGCGGGTCGCCTTGCTTCTCCTGCGCATCGGGCCCCCTTTTAGCAGTGCGCGATGGCCAGTATCAGGATTTAGGGACTTGGTTCTTGAATGGACGTGTTGCCTGGTACCACCATCCAGAAGGAAGGCGACAACCGCAGCGACAAAAGAAAACTCACGCATCGCGGCCTGTTCGCCAGTCACGATACACCCGAGCATCCCGTTGATTCTATTGGCAACCGGTCATGCCCGGAAAAGTTGCGGCGAAATGATTGATTTTTTTCGCGAGTGCGTCTATGATGTGAGCCTGAAGCGGCTACAGACCGCCAGAAACTTAGGCATCGGAGTGACATCTTGCAACGCTGGGGTATCGGGGAAGCGTGAGCAACGACATTCAGACCGGAGGACGGGCGGTTGTCCGCCCGGCGAGCTCACCCGAACTGCGGGTTTTGGACGAGCAGTTCAGCTACCGGCTTTCGAAGCCGGATGTCCCGCTCCTTCCAACCGATCGGCCGGGGCGCCGCGCAAATCCACGCGCACAACAAAAGCACAGAGTGGACGGCTCGCTTCTGGAAAAGCTCAGATCCCTCGCGGATCGGGAGCACGCTACGCTGTTCGAAGTCTTGTTCGGCGCTTTCCAAGCCCTGCTCCACCGCTATACCGAAAGCCCGGAGATCGTCACCGGTACTCCTTCCTCGCACCAAACTGCTCGAACCTTGATCTTGCTGCGCACCGATGTTTCAGACGACCCGGCGTTCCGGGAATTGTTGGCCCGAGTCCGAGAAAACATCGAGGAAGCTAGACGCGATCCAGCCGATGACGAGGGGCGGGCTTTTCCAGTGATGTTTCAGTGCGGCGAGCGTAGCCTGGCCAGTACGGAATTCGATTTAAACGAAGTCGATTTAAGCATTTACGTCAAATTTGACGCCCATGACGCGCTTTGCGTGGTACACTACCGCACCGACCTGTTCGAGGCGGAGACAGTCCACCGCATGCTGGACCATTACCAAACCATTCTGGAAGCCGTGGCCGAGAATCCCGGCGAGCGGGTCTCCGTACTGCCAATTCTCACTGAAGTGGAGCGGCGCCGGGTCTTAGTGGAATGGAACGAAACCCGGGCCGAATATCCGCGAACCTGCGTGCACCGGCTCTTCGAGGAACAGGTCCTGCGATCGCCCGAGGCCATCGCCCTGGTCTATGAGGATCGCCAACTCACCTACGCCGAGCTGAACGCGACGGCCAATCGTCTGGCCCATGGTCTCAGAAGTTTCGGAGTTGGACCGAACGTGCTGGTGGGCATTTGCATCGAGCGCTCGCTGGAGATGGTGGTGGGGCTGTTGGCCATCCTCAAAGCGGGCGGGGCATATGCCCCACTCGATCCGGTATATCCCCAGGAGCGGCTGGCGTTCATGCTCGCGGACCTGCAAGCGCCAGTGCTGTTATGCAGGAACCGGGCGGTGGCCGACGGACTGTCGTACAGCGGCTCGGTATTGCCGGTCGACGAATGGCATCAGATCACCGCTGATCAGAGTCCCGAGAATCCAGTGTCGGCGGTCGAGCCCGACAATTTGGCATACGTGCTGTACACTTCGGGATCCACTGGTCAGCCGAAGGGCGTCTTGATTCCACACCGGGCGCTGGTCAACTACCTCACTTGGTGCACAGCTGCCTATTCGGCCGACCAGGGTCGCGGGTCGCCGGTACACACTCCGATCGGCTTCGATTTGACGATCACCAGCCTTTTCCCACCCCTGCTTACCGGCCGGTCTGCGGTGCTCGTGCGCGAAGATCCGACGCTGGAAGCCTTAACGGACGCTCTGCGCGCCGGTGATTTCAGCCTGGTGAAACTCACCCCCGCGCATTTGGAAGCCCTTAGTTTTAAATTGGCCGCCGAGCATCGCGGGCTATTGACCCGAACATTTGTCATCGGAGGCGAAGCGCTAGTGGGGGAAACCCTCCGCTATTGGCGCCACCAAAATCCGGGCGTTCGGTTGATTAACGAATACGGACCCACTGAGGCCACAGTCGGTTGCTGCGTGTACGAGATTCCGGCCGGAATGGTTCCCGCCTCTGCCGTTCCGATTGGACGGCCCATCGCCAATGTCCGCCTTTATGTTCTGGATCGCAACCTGCAGCCTGTTCCCATTGGCGCACCGGGCGAATTGTACATTGCCGGTGACGGATTGGCCCTGGGATATCATCGGCGCCCGGAATTAACGGCGGAGCGATTCGTCCAGGATCCCTTCAGTTCCGAGACCGATGCGCGCATGTACAAGACTGGGGACCTGGTGCGCTACCGGCCGGACGGCAACCTGGTTTTTCTGGGCCGCCTGGATGGTCAGGTCAAGATCCGAGGATTCCGAGTCGAGTTGAACGAGATCGAAGCCGTGCTGGTGGGACACCCTGGCATCCGTGAGGCCGCGGTCATCGCTAGCGAAGGAGTCCCCGGCGACCGGCGCCTGGTAGCGTATGTTGTCGCGCGTCAAGCCAGCAGGCTCACCGAGCTACAGGTCCGCAGCTTTCTAAAACAGAAGTTACCGGATTATATGCTGCCGGCCAGGTGTGTTTTCCTGGATTCCTTGCCCCTGACATCTAACGGAAAGGTAGATCGCCGTGCGCTTCCATCCCCGGGCCAACGCGATGAAACTCGGGCAGACCCGTTGGACGCCTCCCGGGATGCGTGGGAACTTCAGCTGGTGAAGGTCTGGGAAGATGTTCTGCGCGTCCAACCCATCGGCATCAAAGAGGACTTCTTCGAACTGGGCGGAAACTCACTGCTGGCGATCAGAATGCTGGCACGCGTCGAGAAACTAGTGAACACGAAGATCACTCTGGCCGCGCTGATGTTCGCTCCGACCATTGAGCGGCTCGCCGGCATGCTCCGCGATCCCAACTCGCTCAAGTGCCCGCGGGTCTTTGGCATCCAACCCGACGGGTCTCGGCCGCCCTTCTTCTGTGTGGGAGCCGGCCCGTTGTTTCGCACGCTTGCGAATAGATTAGGAATCGACCAGCCATTTCTGGGCGTGCCGTTACCGGATATAAATGCTTTGCCGGCGCCTTATTGCCTGGAAGACATCGCCGCGCATTGCGTTCAGACCTTGCTACAGGTGCAGCCCGAGGGGCCATATTTCCTGGGCGGCTGGAGCGACGCGGGCGTGATGGCTTATGAAATGGCGCAGCAGCTCCAGCAGCGCGGCGAAACCGTGGCTCTGGTAGTTCTGTTTGACGCTGAGAATCAATCCCATCGCCCGGACGTCACGTCGTCATTCGAATCCGCGCGGATGCGGGTTCATTTCCTAAGCCAGTGGCTGAAGCTGCAGGGCCGGACACTGCGGAGTTTTAGGCCGAGGGAGCTGGCCGCGCATGTGCGCCGGCGTCTGCAGTTCAGGTTAACCTGGCTGAAAGGTTTAGCCTGGGGCATGGCGTATCGTATTCACCTGCGCTCAGGCTGGTCGTTGCAGCATGGGCTGCACAATATCGAATACGTCTCGATCTTCGCCTCCAAAAATTACCAGCCTCGACCCTACGATGGCCGCGTGTTGCTGTTCCGTCGCGCGCATCGTCCCGTTGGACAGTACCGCGATCCTGAGTACGGTTGGGGCGGCTTGGCGAGCCGGCTGGAAATCCATGAAGTGCCGGGTAACCACATCGACATGTTCCTGGAACCGAACGTTGGCACCATGGCGGACAAACTCCGCGCATGCCTCCTGGAACAGCAGGAAACCAGCAAAGCCAAGACCGCCGGCGCGAACCAGCGCTGAGCCGCGAGGGGACTCTAATTACTGCCTGCGGGCATCGGCGGCAGGTAGCTCAGATCGGCGCGGACTCTGATGATGCTGATTGTCGTAGCTCGAACCATCCCGTTCGTTTTCGCATTCAAGGCTCGGGCGCCATCGGCTCCCAATTTCTGCTGCAAGATTGGGCCCCCATCGATTTCAGCGAAGTCCTTTATCATCCTGACGGTCTGAACCTCGCCGCTAGGCAGGCCGAAGATGGGACGCGAAACACGAAGCTGGGTCACTCCCGCCTTTTCCATCGCCGGTTTCCAATCGTTCTTCAGCCAGGCCTCGTATTCCGGAAACTTTCCCGGATTGAGGAAGGTTCGAGTCATCATATACAGCGTGCCCGGTGCTCCCTTGTTGATCATGAGGTCATTCATTGGCAGCGAAAAATAGCGATTCTGTGAAATCTGGCAGCGCGCCGCGCCACGCAGCAGGTTTCCAAACGCCTCTTCGCCTAGCGTCTTGATTAGCGGAGAGGGGCTATCCATCTCGCCGAACTTCATGAGCCCAAGGACGGACGTATATTCAGTCATGTCTCCGGCCACATTTTGGTACGTAACAAACAGCGGGACTGAGGTTTTCTTGTATGCGGCTGCGATCTGCTTCATGTAGCCTTCATACTCTTCCCGCATTTCGGGCCTGACCCTTGTGGTCTGAAATCGAATCCAGGTAGGACCGGTGGCTTGTGCGGTGCACAGAGTTGGGATGGTAACGGCGAGAAGTGCCGCGGCAATTCCCGATTTGATGAGGTTTCGAGCGTAAAACGTAGTCATAGTTGCTTTCTCCCAGGCGAGCCTGTTTGGACAAACCTGCTCGTAGAATTTATGTAGGTTGCCGCTTGGAGCGCGCAATTCGTAGCAGCCCGATCACCCGCGGGCAGTCAAGCGCGTATCGCAACAGGCATACGGAAAGGCGGGTGTTGACGGGAAACGCCGCCAATCCACCTAAAGAGAGCCATAAACGGCCCTAACGGCCGGCTCAACAAGTTTCCTTGGTACTGAGGAGTATACGCGAAGGCGGCAAGTATTACAAGGCCCAGTCTACACGAAGCCGGTCGCGGTGAACGCGCGCTGTGCCACAATTGATTTTCATGCTTGTCGTAATGCAAGAGGGAGCTGAGGAGTCCCAAATCCAAAAGGTCATCGATCGACTTGTCTCCATGGGCTTTATCGTCCATCGCTCGTCGGGGGTCATGCACACCGTCTTAGGCGGCGTCGGGCCGGTGGGCGATGTCGATCCGATTGAGTTCGAGGTGATGGAAGGCGTCAAGGAATGCCACCGCATCGTATCGCCATATAAGCTGGCCAGCAGGCACTTTAAGCCTGGTGGCACGGTGGTCAAGATCCGCGACGTCGAGATCGGCGGAAATCAAGTGGTGGTAATGGCCGGTCCGTGCAGCGTTGAGACCCGCGATCAGATCGAGCAAATCGCCAGCGTGGTGGCGCGCGGCGGCGCAAGAGTCATTCGAGGCGGCGCGTTTAAACCCCGCTCATCGCCCTATAGCTTCCAAGGCCTGGGCGAAGAAGGCTTGAAGTTGATGCGCGAAGCGGCCGATCGCCATAACCTGTTGGTGGTAAGCGAGGTGATGGATCAAACCCAGATCCCTGTGCTCTGCGCATACGCCGATATCCTGCAAGTGGGCGCGCGCAATATGCAGAACTTCAACCTGTTGCGCGAGCTGGGGCAGGTGCGCAAGCCAGTCCTGCTGAAACGTGGGATTTCCGCGACCATCGAGGAACTACTCCTGAGCGCCGAATATATCATGTCGGGCGGCAATTACGAAGTGATCTTGTGTGAGCGCGGGATTCGTACTTTCGAGAATGCGACCCGCAACACCATGGACATCTCGGCCATCCCAGTCGTTAAATCGCTCTCGCATCTGCCCATCGTGGCCGATCCCTCGCATGGCACCGGGCGGCGCGATAAGGTGCTGCCGATGGCGCGCGCGGCTGTTGCGGCGGGCGCTGACGGGTTGCTGGTCGAAGTTCATCACGATCCCGATCATGCGCTCAGCGACGGCGCGCAATCCCTGCGCCCACAGCAGTTCACCGAACTCATGGAGCAGTTGCGCATGATCGCTCAGGCGGTGGAGCGCTCGGTGTAGGATGTGTCTGGGATGAAGACCGTCGCGATATTTGGCGTCGGCCTGATCGGGGGCTCCTTCGCGCTGGCTCTCCGCAGGGCCGGTTTTTCGGGGCGAATCCTGGGCGTGAGCTCGCCCGCAACGATACAACGCGCGCTGAATCTGCGCATCATCGATGCAGGTGCGACCGCGCGCGAAGCAGGCCAGTCCGCCGACTTGATCTATCTCTCGCAGCCAATTCTTCGCATTCTGGAAGTCCTTCCGGATTTGAACGACTGGGTTCAACCGGAGGCATTGATCACGGATGCCGGAAGCACAAAAAGTACTATTGTCGCGAAAGCTCGAAGCGTCATTTCACGCTGCCAGTTTTTGGGCGGCCACCCCATGGCGGGGAGAGAGCAGCGCGGCGTGGAGGCGGCCGAAGCCGGCTTGTTCGATGGACGCCCTTACGTACTGACTCCTCAATCCCAATCGGAGCTCGAGACCGAGAATGCTCGGGAATTGTTGGATTGGATCGCCAGGATTGGCGCCTGCCCAGTCATCTTAGATCCACAAAAGCACGACCGGATTGTGGCATTTACATCCCATCTTCCTCAACTCATTTCCACGGGCCTCGCAGCGTTATTGAATGGTCGCGAAGAACTCCAAGCTCGTGTGTTCGGTCCGGCCCTGGTGGACAGCACCAGATTGGCACTGAGTTCCTTTGATATCTGGGGGGACATTCTGGCAACCAATAGCGCTCCGGTCAAGGAGGCTTTGCGAGCTTATATCGCCACGCTGGACGAGTTTCGCCAGAGCCTGGACTCTCCATCGATGCGAGACCATTTCGAACGGGGCGCGCACCTGGCAAGCGAGATACGAGATCCTTCCGATTGCCGCTAGTACCCTACAGTTGTTTTAGGTGACAATTTGCTTGACATTCGGACTATAATGGACAGGACCAATGGATTCGCAATCTACTTCCCTGGCTGGCGTTGTGCGGACCGAGCTGATTAACCTGGATGGGGTTACGAAGTTCTCTCCGAACCGGCGTTTCGCCACCGTGTACGCCGAGGGCGGCCCCGCGGACACGCTCTACTTCCTCGAATCCGGCCTCGTAAAGATTTATAAGCGCGGTCCTGACAACAAGGAAATCATTTTGCAGATTATCGGTGCGGGCGAACTGTTCGGTGAACAGGCGCTGGGGACCGAGCAAGGCCGGATGATTTCCGCCGAGGTGCTGCAAGAGGGCGTGATTTATGTCCTTCCGCGCGACTTATTCCTGCGCGTTTGTGAAAAGCGGCCGGAGTTGTGGCGTGAGATTTGCGGACTTCTGACGGCGCGCAAACGCGAATTGGAGAAAAAGATCGAGCTGCTCTGTCTGCATGACGTGGAGTATCGCATCCTCTATTACATGGCCGAGTTGGCTAAGACCTTTGGTGCGAAATCGAACGCGTCGGAGTATTCAATCCCTCTCTCGCAGGGGGAACTCGCCAGCCTGATCGGCGCCACTCGAGAAACCACCTCCACCACACTCAACGCTCTGGCGCGGCGCGGCATCATCCGCCTGGGGCGCAGGCAACTGATCGTGCCGTCGGTGGAAGGCATCCTGGCAGCCGCCGATCAGCGAAGCCGGGCAGCGAAAGTTTCCTAGCCAAACTCACTACCGAAACAAAGCACTGACACACAGCGTCTGAGTAGGGAACGCGTATATTCCCGTGACCGGCACGTTGACCCATACCCTCAAAGAACTGCCCGTAGTACGTCTATTACGCCACTCAGCGATAACCGCGGAAGCTCGCTGGTATGACTGGCGGCACAATGTCCAGACCCGAGCGGATCCATTGGAGGACCTTCGCGATTGGACCGCCGGGTTTCCATACTTGCCTATCCGTCCAAATACGGCCAGGCAAGTGATCCGGTCTCTCCCCATAACCGACCCCTCCGATTACACCTTCGTCGATCTAGGCTCCGGCAAAGGAAGAATGCTCTTGATTGCGTCCGAATTCCCTTTTCGGAGAGTTGTAGGCGTCGAAATGCGGGAAGATCTGCACGATCAGGCACTGGAAAACGTGCGGCGCTACAGGCGGCCGACAGCACAATCTTCGCGGATCGACTGCCAGCTTGTGGATGCTACCCAGTTCGTTTTCCCCGCCGGCAAGCTGGTCGTTTATCTCTTCAATCCGTTCAGCGCGGAAATAATGGCCAAGGTCTTTCAACGGCTCGATGCCTCGTTTGAGCAGGATCCACGAGAGATAGTCCTGGTTTACGTTTACCCGGAGTTTGGATTCCAAATGAAGAACTTGCGTCATTTTGAAATGTATCAGGAGACGGGTCGCCATTGGGTTGCGAAGAGCCACGGTGACGGCTACACCTGTGCCGGTTGAGCACACATGGTTAGAGGCGAACTTCTATCCTCACAATAGTTTAGCGTTGGCAACCAGGTTGCTTAATCCAGCCCGCATGAAGTTTGTCGTCGTCCCGTTCCTGGCAGCAACCGCGCTGATTGCCCAATCTCTTGTCCCATCTACCGAGCCAGCCGACGCCTTTCCGGATCAACCACAAGCCACCGATCTGAACATCAATTCCCGGTATACCGTAGAAAGCATTAGTTTTGTGGGCCAGCACCATTATCGGCTCAGCACCACGGTTCTGAACGAAATGCACCGTTTGATTGGAGCCAAGCTGAGCACCGACGCCCTCAATCGTTTGGCGCGGCGCATCCGCGGCGAATTGCGCGCCGCCGAAGTAACCTTCAAACTGGCCCGTGGAGGCGAAGCCAATCACGTCAAGGTATTGCTGGATGTCGACAGCCGCAGAAGCAATTTCGATCTTTCGATCCCTACGTTTTCCTACAACTCGCGCCAAGGCTGGACCGGCGTCGCCGAGATGGCTACGACCATTGGCGCTAATACTTTCACCGGAGGCGTAGTGAGCGATGGCGATACGCTCGCGGAGCGTTATACCGGTTTCAACCTCCGGTACGATCGCCTTGCGGTAGGAACCGACCGGATTCGTCTGGGCTTCGAATTCGATAGCTATCACGAGCTATACGATCGGGTGACCCTGATGGCGCTCAGTAACGACCAATCTTCTTCCCTCGGCGCTGGGGCTTATCGTTCGCGGATGAACTTTGAGCCCAGCGCCACCTTTGTTCTGGCGCAGCCATTGACGCTCACGCTGGGCATGAGCTTCGAAGAATTGACGCCTCAAATTTCGGCCGCGCGATCCGAGTCCGCCAATGCGGTGGTAAATACTCTGCGCTACCACGAGCGTTGGGAAAGCTCGGACGCCACCAACCAGGAGCTGGACGCAGGCTACAACCTGCGCGCGGCCACCAGCTTCCTTAGCAGCGACCTCGCTTACACGCGACATCTTATGAATGTTCGCTACAAGTACCGGCACCAGAAGCAGTCCGTCGAAATAACACTCATGGCAGGAATGATTTACGGTAACGCGCCGTTGTTTGAGCGCTTCGTTTTGGGAGACAGCACCACGCTGCGCGGGTGGAATAAATACGATCTGGATCCTCTTGGCGGAAACCGAGTCGTGCACGGCTCCGTCACGTATGGGTATCATATTATGCGGGTTTTCTACGATACCGGATCGGTTTGGGACCAGGGGAAGTCGCCGGAGGCCAGACACTCGGCCGGTATTGGTATATCGAGCGGCCTGGGGATTTTCCAGAAGGGCGCTTTTTTGCTGGCTGTGGCCTTCCCGATCCGGCAGGGCCGCGCCGATCCGGTGTTTATAGCAGGAATGAATTATTGAAATCCGGTAGCCGGATACATTCGCTGGCAGCGGGGACGCTTTTACTCGCGCTGATTTCTGTAGGAGTCGTCGCGATGAGTGTGTCCAATGAGGAGCTCGTCGTGCGGCGCGCCGGCGACCACATCCGTGTGATGGCCCCACGGTTACATTTTCTCACTGGAAAATCGCTGCAACGGCTGCATGACGGCGCAATCGTCCCTTTTGATTTCCAACTTAGCGTCGCCGCCGGCGCCAAGAGCAATGTCCTCGAGCGTACGCTCGAGCGATTCACGGTGAGCTATGACGTATGGGAGGAGAAGTTTTCCGTGGTGCGGCCGCGTGATTTCCGTAAATCGGCTTCGAACCTTTCGGCCAACGCGGCCGAATCGTGGTGCCTGGAGAATCTTTTGGCACATATCTCCGCTCTCCCCGGGGATCGGCAGCTCTGGGCGCGCCTGGAGGTCCGCAGCGCCGAGCCTAAGGAGTCATCCTCGTTTCCGTATGGCGATCCGGGGATCAGCATCACCACTTTAATCAGCATCTTCAGCCGCCCGCCCAGGCCCGCGCAAGATCATTGGGCGTTCGAATCCGCCGCGTTCCATATCGCCGATTTGAAGCCATGAACCGCCTGCGCAACCGGCTGATCCTGGTTTTCGGTTTCGCCACGCTGGCCCCGCTCTTGATAACGGCGTGGATCTGGGTTTCTTTGCTCAATCTTTCGCTCGCTCCCACCAAAGAGTTAGACCAAGTTTCCAAATCGCTCGAAAAGACGGGACGAGAATTATACCAGCGCGCGCGAGAGTCACTGAAGACGGATGCCACGCTCGGCCGCCTAAATCCGGAACAGTTCCCCGCCGCGAAGCGCGAAAGCTGGCCTGTCGCGGTTCAGGAGTTCTATGCCAGCGATGAAGCCGATCACTTTGCCCTGACCGGAACCGATGGGGATCGGTTGGACTACGTGGTCCGGCACGGTGACGACGTGTGGGTATACTCTACTTCCCTGCACGGCGTCGGCATGAAGCAAATATCGATTCAGTATGCGCAGGCTCGTGCTTTAGTAGCGCGCGACTTGCGGCGCGGATTTACTTACACGTTCCTCCTGCTCACGGCGGTAATCTGGATAGTCGCCTTCCTGGCGTTGATCTACTTCGCCCATCGCATCAGCCGGCCCATCCAGCAACTGACCACCGGCCTGTCGGAAGTCGCGGCCGGTCAGCTTGATTATCGAGTTCCAACGGCCGGCGACGACGAGATCGGCGCGGCCATTCAAACATTTAATCGGATGGCCGACGAATTAAAGCAATCGCAGGAGCGGCTGGTTTACGTAGCGCGGCTGGAAAGCTGGCAGGCGCTGGCGCGCAAGATGGCGCACGAGGTGAAGAACTCGCTCACGCCCATACGGCTGACCATGGAAGAGATCGCCGCCCGGCAGTCCGGCCCGGGCCGCGACTTTTTCGAGCAGGCCGCGCAAATCGTGGTGGACGAGGTGATGAGCCTGGAGCGGCGCGTGCGTGCATTCTCCGAGTTTGCCAGCGAGCCGGAGATCGCACCCAAAGTCATCGACATCAATTCGCTGCTCGAAGAGCGCATCGCGCTTCTGAGGGCCGCGCACCCGGATGTGATTTACAGCACGCGCCTGGCGCCTGACTGTCCCACCGCGTATGCCGACGAAGACCTGGTCAAAGGCATGCTTACGAACTTGCTGGAGAACGCCGCGCAGGCTGCCGAACCGGGCGGTGTGGTGTTGGGTGTTACGACGGCCGCGACCGGCCGCGTGGCGATCGAAGTGCATGATTCCGGTCCCGGCCTCAATCCGCAGGCTCGCCGCACTTTGTTCGAGCCGACCATCTCATTCAAGCGCGGAGGAATGGGTTTGGGTCTCTCCATCGCTCGCAAGAGCGCGCTGTTGGCCGGCGGCGACATCTTGCTGGTGCAAGGTGAACTTGGAGGAGCGGCCTTTCGGGTCCTGCTCCCGGTAGCATAAGGCGGCCTTGTGATCCCCGCGAAACGAATACTCATACTGGATGACGAACCGAACATCGGCAGCTCTCTGCGCCTGATCCTGGAGCGCGAGGGCTTCGCGGTCACCATCACCCGCACGCTGGCCGAAGCCAAGGCGGCAGCTGACCGGGCCGACGTCCTGCTGGTGGATGTACGGCTCCCGGATGGCAGCGGGATCGATCTGCTGCGGCAGTTGCGCGAGCGCGATCATCCGGCGCCGGCCATCATGATCTCCGGGCACGCCACCATCGCCGACGCCGTGGAAGCAACGCGCGCGGGGGCTTTCGATTTTCTCGAGAAGCCACTCAGCCGGGATAAAGTCCTGCTGTCGATCAAAAACGCGCTCGAGCAATCCAGCCTGCGGCGGGAGAATGAGCGGCTGCGTGAGCTGGTGGGCGCCGGCGCGAGGATGATCGGATCCTGTCCGGTCTTTACCAAGGTGGTTGAGCAGGCTAGCATGGCCGCCCGGTCGGATGCTCGCATTCTGATTATGGGCGAGTCGGGTACGGGAAAAGAGCTATTGGCCGCGCATATCCATCGGGAGAGCCCCTTCGCCGGCGGGCCGTTCGTCAAGGTGAACTGTGCCGCCATTCCTTCCGAGTTGCTCGAAAGCGAGCTGTTCGGGCACGAAAAGGGTGCGTTCACCGGCGCGATCTCCGCGCGTAAAGGTAAGTTCGAACTGGCCGACGGAGGGACCATCTTCCTGGACGAAGTGGGCGATCTACATTCCGGCTCGCAGGCCAAGCTTCTGCGCGTGTTGCAGGAAGGTGAATTTCATCGCGTCGGAGGAGAGCAACCTATTCGCGTCGCGGTGCGGGTGGTTTCTGCCACTAACCGGAACCTGGCGGACCTGGTGGGCCAGCAGAAATTTCGTGAAGATCTTTATTACCGGCTCTGCGTGGTGCCGATCCGAGTGCCCGCACTACGAGAGCGAGTGCATGACATCGTGCCGCTCGCCGAATATTTTCTGGAAGAATTCTGCACCCGTAACAATTTTCATTCGAAGCAGATAGATGATGAAGCTTACGAGTTACTTGAAGCCTACTCCTGGCCCGGCAATGCCCGCGAGTTGCGCAACATCATCGAGCGTATGGCGATCCTGACGCCGGGAAACCGCCTCACTCCAGATTCGGTTCCAGTGGAAATACGGCTGGCCCAGGAAGCCGCCCCGAGGTCCAATCTGAAGGAGGCTCGCGACTCAGCCGAACGCGAACACATCCTCCGCGCGCTGGAGGAATCCAGTTGGAATGTCTCGGGCGCCGCGCGGGCTCTAGGCATGGAGCGCACCAATCTCCACAAACGAATTCGTGCGCTCGGCCTCAGTAGAGAGAAACGCTGACTGGGGTTAGTCCGTTTATTTCTTGCGGCCTTTACGCCAGGCTGCGGCCCCGACGGCAATCAAGCCGCCTCCCAGGAGCAACATCGTGCCCGGCTCGGGTGTGGCGGCCGGCTCGGAAATCGCGAAGATTGAGGTTGCCAGGCAGAGGCCGGCGACAACGCTAAGAGCGAGAAGTTTCATATGATCCTCCGTTACGGGTTCAGTCTAACCGACGAACACGGCTCTGAAAAGTACAAACGGATTAGTATTATGGCGAACGAGTACTGGTACTAATTCGTATCTTTGAATCGCCACGTGAGATAGCCCAGCACGAGAAATCCGGCCGCAATCCCGAAGCGGAGCATCACCAGCCAAAGCCGTTCGCCGAGTAGCCAGCGGTTGATGCCTAAGAGTAAGAATCCGGCGGCGATAGTAAAATACCACCAGGCGAATAGTCGTGACCGAAAACGTCTTCCCATCCTAATGTTTTAGCCCAATGGGAGCCCCACGCACCCTTTCCACTCTCTCCAATTGTATGATTCCAGACGCATTCTTCTCTTGCGGAAGCCGGGAGGTGCTGTGATATTATGGTCCAGTTTTCAACAGACTGTGCATTTTGACGCCGGAGAAACAGCTGGAGCCACAAAACGTTTTCGCGTCGTTACGTTCTGGCCATTTTGAGGGACGGAGTGTGCAGCACCAGATGTAAGGAGAAATGAGTAGTGAGAGAAAAAGGTATCGTGAAATGGTTTAACGCCGCAAAGGGCTATGGCTTTATCCAGCGCTCCAACGGCGATGATGTGTTTGTTCATTTCTCAGCAATCCAGATGAACGGTTATCGGACACTGGACGAAGGCGCGGAGGTGGAGTTCGAGGTGAAGCGTGGCCCCAAAGGCCTGCAGGCCGAGAATGTCATGCGCCCCTAACCAAAATCTCTAGCAAATGATTTAAGTGGCCGCCCAGCGCAGGCGGCCCTTTTCATTGGTTTTCATCTTTAATCTTCCACTCGCTTGACATTCTTACTTCTCACTCACGGGGCGGGATCGAATCGCAATGCTCCGCTCCTGGTAGCGTTGGAGAACGCATTCCGCGAAGTGAACATCGAAGTGCTGCGCTACGATCTTTCGTTTCGGCAAGCACGGCCGCATGGTCCGCCCAGGCCCGGCGACGCAGCGCGCGACCGCGACGGTCTGCGCGAACAGATCCTCAAGATTCGAGAAAAGAAACCGGAGCGCATTTGGCTGGGCGGCCATTCTTACGGAGGCCGCCAGTCGAGTATTCTTGCCGCCGAAGCTCCCGAAATAGTTGATGCGCTCTTGCTGCTTTCTTATCCGTTACACCCGCCGCGCAAGCCCGCGGAGCTAAGAACTGGGCACTTTCCCATGATCCGAACTCCCGCCCTGTTTGTTCATGGTTCACGCGATCCTTTCGCGTCGCCCGGCGAGCTCAAGGACGCCATCGCATTAATTCCCGGGCAAGTGAGGTTGCTCGAAATCGATGGCGCGGGACACGACTTGGGCAGGAACCACTCCGATGTGGCGTTGAGAATTGTGGGAGCTTTCCTGCAAGATTGTCTGCGATAGCGAAGCGCCGCAGGCAACGATTTCCTCCGGCGAGCGCCGCTGAGCCGCTAAACCAGGCGGCAAACCCAACTGCTGGCGGCGTCGCAATACCACATGACGCCTTGATACAAATCGAGACCGTGGGGCTCGGGATCTTCCTTGGTCAGTTTGATTTTAGCGAGCATCTTGCCGTCTTGCGGGTCCATTTTGTAGATTTCACGCTCGGTTGATCCAACACACCACAGCATCCCATGGTCCCAGGCGAGGCCGTGCGTCCTGACTGTCGGCGCCGGTATGCTGCGCACGATCTGACCCGTCTCCGGCTCCATCAGATAGAGTTTTCCGGATGCTGGAACCGCCATCCAGTACTTGCCGTCGACCCACTTTAGGCCATGCGCGCCAGATGGCGTTTTTAGATTTCCATAAATGCCCGCCCCAGGCGTGTCGAACGATTTCAAAGTTTGGCCGGTTTTGGGGTCAACCTTCAAAGTCTTCAATGTCTTTGTAGACCCGATCCACCAGGCACCGTTCCCGAGAGTAATTCCGCTTCCGTGCATGGATTCGGTTTGGACGCGCTCCAGGATGGAACCATCTTTGGGGTTTACCTTGAAGACTTGGTTGGGATCGACCTGGTCGAGGATCCATAGATTGCCGTCGGGGGCAAACTGCAGATCGTTCGGTTCCTTGATGCCGGGTGTTTTAAAGACTTTCTCGACACGCTTGGGGATGATGGGTAGTGTTGCCGCTTCGTCACGAGCTGCTGTCATTCGAGAAGCCAGCGAGGCGCATCCGGCAGCGGTCAAAAAACTGCGACGCGAGAATCCTCTTTGTTTATGCATTGAGATCTCCTTCTCAGGTGAGTCCAAGCTAACAACTGTGAGGCTATCATATAACGAATGCGCCAGCGGTGCTTCGGGGCGGCAGAGTGCCTTACTGATTTCGCAACTGATGTCCCTCAATCGCACTTGCCGGGGACATTTCTGACGAGGCTTGACTCGACCTGATTCGACCCAATTCGCCCGATTCGCCCCCTTGACTTCTGTGGTCCAGAGTACTAAAGTGTTGGCACCCGTCTGACTATGCGGTGGGGGGTGAATGGGAAGCCAGAGGAACTTCAAACCGTTCTACGGAAGCAGCCTGATGTCGCGAGATTTCGGGCAGTTCGTAGTCACGGAGCGCCAGTACCCCGGCGGCTGCACCACTCCGGTCCACGCTCACGAACGTCCGTTATTCTGTGTGGTTCTGGATGGAGCCTATGAGGAACGACACTGCAATAAGACGTTATACTGCACGCCAACAACAACTCTGTTCCATGCAGCGGAGGAGGAGCATCTGGAACGTTTCTCCGATTTCGGAGCGCGTTCGCTGATCGTCGAGGTAGAGCCGGCATGGATTGACCGCGTGCGGGAAATTTCGCAGGTCGGCATACACAACTCAGCGGTACAGGACAGCGGAACACTGCGTCCCATGGGATCGCGGTTGTATCGGGAGTTTTTGACCGGCGACCCGGCCGCACGACTCATCATCGAAGGTCTGCTTTTGGAAATGACCGGCGAGTTCTTCCGAGCGCAACACCGACGCGAAACACGACGGCCCAGATGGCTCGCAATGGCCGTGGATATGATTCAAAGCAATTTCCCGAGAAGGTTTACGCTAGCCGATATCGCGAACGAAGTTGGAGTTCACCCTGTCCACCTAGCCCAGTCGTTCCGGCGTTTTCATGGATGTACCGTGGGCGACTACGTTCGTCGGGTCCGAATTGATTATGCCTGCCAGGAGTTGGTTCGATCCGATTCGTCCTTCATCGATTTGGCCATCGCCGCAGGCTTCGCTGATCAGAGTCACTTTACCCGAACCTTCAAACGGACGGTCGGTATCTTGCCATCGCAATACCGCGCGAATGCCCGGGAGAATGCTCCACGCGCCGGAAGCAAGAAGAGCTCCAAGCCAGGAGGCACGCCGAACGGGACGCAGGCCTAAACTCATTCCATAGTCCCTAAACCCAATCTAGACTGTGATGCTGCGAACACTGTAGCATCAACGACAAGTATTCCGTTCAAGATGTGCGGCGTGGGCTTCAGGAGAGCCAAGAGATGAAAAGAAGAGCGTTCTTAAGTATGGGGGCGGCATTACCCGCTATGGCAGCCGTCCCGATCGACATTGCATCCATCAAAACGCGCGGCACGAAAAAGGTAGAGATCGCATATAAATCAATCCATTCCAAACCCAACGGGCTACAGGCGACTCCGGAAGGATTGTGGCAGCTGGATGAGAGCAGGGATAATTTCGTATCCCTGGTGAACTTCGGCGACGGAAAGTTAATCCGCGAATTCCAGGCGACTGGCGCCAACGGTCCTAGCGGACTGACTGTGGATGGCAACAATGTCATGTGGATCAACTCCAGTGACAACAGTATGATTTTCGCTTGCAACCATCACGAGGGGAAGATCACAGCCAAGTATTGGGCTCCCGGTGCTGGCAGAACTTATCGGGTGAAGGGAGACGCGCGCCCGGCTCAGAGTCCATTGGCTCCGGCGTTTCCGGTTCCGGCGCCCGCAACCAAGGCCGCTCCAACAGCGGGCCGCGCGAATGCTTTGCCCTATGGACAGCTTCCGCTCGATGCCACTTCCGGGGCTGGCGGCCTCGGAGGCCAAGGCATGGAGCATCGCGATGGGTTGTTGTACATCTCAACCATGGCTTCGCGGCGACTGTACGTATTAGATCCAAAAGCCTGGGAAGTTCAAGCCATGTGGCAACTGACCGGCAACCGGTCGCACGGAGTCGGCTGGGAGGATGACACGCTGTGGGTGGCCGACACCAACTTAAGGGCATTCTTCAGGCACGACAGAAAAACCGGTAACGTCCTTGAGAAAATCCAACTAACCGAGAAGGATCCAGTGATCCACGGTGTGACTGTACACGATGGCTATTTGTGGTATTGCGACGTCCAGGGCTACATTTGCAACTTCAAATTATGATCCGCAAATTAGGGCTGCCGAGCCTATTTGTGCTTTCGGTTTCTTTGTGCCGGGCCGCAACGCCTACATTCCAGCACGAGGTCCTTCCCGTCTTTGAAAAGCGATGCGTAAGTTGCCATGGAGCAGCGAAGTCGAGTATGGGAGGACTCAACCTCCAGAGCCTAGAGGGAGTCATGGCGGGCGGTTCGAATGGCGTGATAGTTGTTCCAGGCAAGCCTGATGAAAGCCGGCTGTGGATGTTGGTCCGCGACGGGAAGATGCCGATGGGAGGCCCTACTCTTACAGACGAAGAAAAGGCACTGGTTCACGATTGGATCGAGAAAGGCCAGTTCCCGGCCCGTGAGGACGTTGCTACTGCAACGCGCAAGCAGAATATCGACAAGGGCCGCGGGTGGTGGTCATTTCAGAGGCCCGTTAAGCCGGCAGTCCCCACTGTTCTCAACACTGCCAAGGTTCGAACGCCAATTGATGCTTTTGTAGAGAAGAATCTGGAACAAAAGAAGTGGGTCATTGGGCCTGAAGCGGACAAACGCACGCTCATTCGCCGCGTTTACTTCGATCTGACCGGTCTGCCGCCCACGCCGGAGCAAGTTAAGGCATATGTTACGGATTCAAAACCCGGCGCCTACGAACGGTTGATCGACCAATTATTGGCCTCCTCGCAATACGGCGAGCGATGGGGACGGCACTGGTTGGACGTCGCCGGCTATTCAGATTCGATCGGCAATTCGACCGACGAGGTGCGAACTCTGGCCTGGCGTTACCGGGATTACGTGATTCGCTGCTTCAACGAGGACAAGCCTTATAACCAGTTCTTGCTGGAGCAGTTCGCCGGCGATCAACTGGTCAACTTCGATCCTGACGCCAAGCCGAAGCCGGAGGATATCGACCGGCTAAACGCTACCGGTTTCCTGCGCGTTGCTCCAGACTACGGTGATCAACAAGCCATTTATCAGGTCGACAAGTATTTCGACGCCTTGGAAGCCACGATGGAAACTTCTCTCAAGGCAGTGATGGGAATCCAGTTAGCTTGCGCGCGCTGTCACGATCATAAGTTCGATCCATTTCCGCAGCGGGACTATTACAAGCTAATGGCGGTGTTTCAGCCTGCTTTGGATCCCGAGAAGTGGATTCCAGCGACGTCCTTCTCTTACGGGACGTGGCCCTCCCGTCACATCTTGAATATGGATCCCGCGCAGCGCGAAGCCTGGATTAAGTCGATCAAGGAAGAATATTCGAAGGTCCGCCGGGGGCGATCACAAATGACCGCGATGGTCGCCAAGTATAGGAAGGCTTCCTCTCAAGATGGAGCGACGGTGGATGCCGATGCAACCGACGCTGCTCCGGATGCCGATCTGGAAAGCCGCGATCCGGAACTGGCCAAGCTGGGCGCAGACTTGCGCCAGCACGAAGAGGCGTTCAAGAAGTTGGACGCGGAACGGGTCTGGGCCCTCTGGGATGTTTCCAAGACTCCGTCGCCGACGCATATTCTCGTACGAGGCAACTATTTGTCTCCCGGCGATCCGGTTGAGCCTGGAATTCCTGAAGTTCTGGACAATCCTCAGCATCCCTTTGAGTTCCCGGCGCCTCGCCCCGACTGGCATCACACCGGCAGAAGACTTGCGTTGGCCGAATGGCTCACGAATCCTGATCATCCCCTTACAGCGAGAGTGATCGTGAACCGCATCTGGCAGTATCATTTCGGCGAGGGAATCGTTCGAACTCCGGACGATTTCGGATCGCAAGGAGCTGTTCCGACCCATCCTGAGTTGTTGGATTGGATGGCAACCAGTTTCGTCGAGCATGGCTGGAGCATTAAGTGGCTCCAGAAACGGATCATGATGTCCGCGGTGTACCGGCAGTCTTCCGCCGAAGACCCCAGCAAGCTTGCTCAAGATCCGGACAACAAACTAATCTGGCGGAAGTCTCCGGTTCGGCTCGAAGCAGAAGCCATTCGCGATGCGATTCTAGCCATCACCGGGCAGCTCGACCCGACGATGTATGGCGAACCGGTGCCGGTCAAAAAGGGACCGGATGGGCAGTACATCGTGGATGCCGGGAAGGGTCCGCAGCGACGAAGCATTTATGTTCTCGATCGAAAGAGTACGCCGCAAGGATTTTTACTCGCTTTCGATCAACCGACCATGGATGCGGGCAATATGCCAGTGCGATTCCGTTCCGCATTGCCGGTACAAGCACTGGCTTTAATGAACAGCAGCTTTGTCGAGGAAGGCTCCAAACAGCTTGCCGGGCGAATAGAAAAGGATTCCGGAGCCGATTTTGATGCTCGAGTGCGGCGTGCCTTTGAATTGGTATATTCGCGTCCGCCTGGTGCCCAGGAACTGCAGTTGATTCATGCAACGCTCGAAGCGAAGCGGACAGATCCCGGTGCGTGGCGCGAATTTTGCCACGCCCTACTAGGCTCAAACGATTTTCTTTATTCTTTCTGACGTAGTGTTCATGAACACGTAGGAGTATACGCTGATGAATCTAACCTCACGGCGGCAGATGTTGCGCAGCGTGGCCACCGGCTTTGGAAGTACGGCCTTAGCCTGGATGCTCCACCAACAACGGCTTTCCGCCGCACCGACAGTTGGCCAGCACGCCTATGATTTGCTCCCCAAGAAGCCTGACTTCGCTCCCAAAATAAAGTCGGTCATTTATCTCTACATGGGCGGTGGGCCCAGCACGGTCGACATGTTTGACGCCAAGCCAGTGCTGGCGAAGTACGATGGGCGAGATGCTCCCATGCACCTCGAGGGACGGCGCCTCGGCGGGTCCCAGAAAGTAATGGCGAGCCCCTGGCAATTCAAACAATACGGTCAGTCTGGCCGTTGGGTCTCCGAACTGTTACCGAATTTCGCCAACGTCGTCGATCATGTTACGATGCTGCGTTCGGTAACCACAGACCGCGTGGATCACTCCACGGCGCAGTTTACCGCCGTCACGGGCCGGGGAATTGCGGGCTACCCCAGCATCGGGGCATGGGCGAGCTACGGGCTCGGGACGGAAAATCAGGACCTGCCCGCGTTCATTGCTCTCGAGGATACCTACACGACGATCCGCAACCGGATTTGGGGTTCTGCGTTCCTCCCGCCTATCTACCAGGGCACCAGGATGAACGTGGAGGGATCGCCGATTTTCGATGTGGCGCGTCCGGAGGATGTCACAGAACAACAACAAAAGACCTTCCTGCAATTGGTCACCGGCCTAGACCGTGTCCAAAAGAAGCAGAATTACGCCCACGACCTGGACCTGGAAGCCCGGATCTCCAACTATGAGTTGGCGGCCAAAATGCAACTCGCTGCCTCCAATGTGGCAGATCTTTCCAAAGAGACGGAGGTCACCAAGAAGTTATACGGATTTGATGATGCGAAGACCAAGAATTTCGGAGCGTGCTGCCTGATGGCGCGGCGCTTGGTGGAAAACGGGGTCCGCTTCGTGACGGTTGTCAACGGCGGCTGGGATCATCATACGAATATCAAGGAAGACTTGCCTAAAGTTTGCTACAACACCGACAAAGGCGTAGCGGCGCTCATCACGGACCTGCACGGACGCGGCTTGCTTGGCCAGACTCTGGTTATATGGGGCGGCGAGTTCGGCCGTCTCCCAACCGTCGAGCAGGTGATCGCCAAACCAGGCCGTGACCACAACCCACATGGTTTCAGCGTCTGGATGGCCGGCGGAGGTCTCAAGCCTGGGTTCGACTTCGGTGACACGGACGAGCTTGGATATTCGGCGATTGAGCAGTACAAAGTAACTCATAGCGACGTCCACGCGACGATCCTGCACTTGCTGGGTCTCGACTTCAAAACTCTGACCTTCGAACACGAAGGCCGGGACGAATCACTCATCGGCATAAATGCGGCCCGAGTGATCACGGAAATCTTTGCGTAATCAACGACTCTTGGGAGGTGTTTGAATGACACGTGCTTTCTGGCTGGTTCTTTCTCTAATTGTCCTCGCCTCTTTTTCGTGGGCACAATTTAGCAGCGGATTTCAGGGGACCATTACGGATCGAACCGGTGCAGTAGTGCCCGGCGTGACAATCCGCGTGGCGAATATAGATACAGGTGTAACCAGGGAAGTGATGTCGTCGGAGAGTGGCGTTTACGTCGTTCCCAGTCTCAACCCTGGCAATTACTCGATCCAGGCCATCAAAGAGGGGTTCGTAACCGCTAAACAAGATTCGTTAGTTCTTGAGCCCGACCTCATTCGAAAAGTAGATTTCAGCCTTAGCTTGGGCAATGTTCACGAGATCGTAGAGGTGACTGGCCAGCCGACCTTACTGGAGACCGAAACGGCGCATGTCGTCGACACGATGAACCAGGCAATGCTGACTCAACTGCCGGTTGTCAATAATAGCGTCTTCAACCTCATGGCGCTTCAGCCCGGCGTCACAGGGCGCAGCCTGAGCGTGGACAACATCAGCGGCCGCAGCACGGCGGCTGTCAACTTCGCCGGCGCTCGAGTAGATTCCAATTCTTACAGCATCGACGGCATGTCGGTGAATTCGATCTCTCGCGGGGGCGCCGCCGAGATCGCGCCCAACGTTGAATCCGTCGAACAGGTTTCGGTTCAGCTAACGGATGCGAACTCCGAGGATGGGCGGAACCAAGGCGCACATGTCAACATCATCACCAAGGCCGGCACTAACGAGTACCACGGAAGCGCGTGGGACTACTATTCGAGCAACGATCTGGACGCTCGGAACTTCTTCGCCACGAAAATAAACCCCTTGGTCCGCAATCAGTTCGGCTTTACGGCTGGCGGTCCGATCATCAAAAACCGGACCTTCTTCTTTACGTCCTATGAAGGAATACGCCAGGCCACATCGACTCCTACTTCGTCGACCGTGGAAACTCAGGCATTTGCGCAATGGATCATCGCCAACCGGCCAAATTCGGTTGCCGCAACTCTGATGAAACAGTTCCCGCCAGCGGCTTACGCTACCACCAATTTGAAAAACATCGGTACGCCCTTGTCCGGAGTGGCTCCCTGCGGTGGATGCCCGGCCGCCAATCAATTTAGCGCGACACCTCTTCCCGGACTCATGGAGTACGGAACCGCAACTTGGAACGACCCCAATCACTCTACGTCGGATGGCTATTCGCTGCGCGTGGATCACGAATTGAGGCCTGGCAAGGACCGGATGTACGGGTACTATTACCAGTTCGCCGGCGTATCCAAAACGCCGCCGCTTCGAAACTTCGAAAGAGACAATCCCGAAGTGGGCCATGATGCTCACCTGAATGAGACCCACATTTTCTCTCCGAACATTTTGAACGAGTTCTCCGCAGGAATGGTACGGTACATCGGGACATATACCACGCCCCTGAACGCGTGGGTCTCGCCGATTAGTATTGGCGGCGGCTTCGCTTCAACTAATTTCCAGGACACCAACCCGTACCCAGGCGGCTGGTTTGCCACGGAATACATGTTGAAAGATTCGGTATCGATTGTTCACGGGCGCCACACCCTCAAGACTGGTGTCGAACGCCGCCGGGCAGATAATAACCTAAAGCATACGGCCAGTTACATACCCAATTACACCTTCACGAACATACTCACTTTTGCCAACGACACTGCTCTTTCCGAGAGCCGGACGGTGAATCCCCAAACGGGCCAGCCTACGATCACCTATGCGTCCCAGCGCATCACTGAGTATGGGGCTTTCGTTCAGGATGAGTGGAAGGTGCGGAGTGACTTTACCGTTAACCTCGGTCTCCGGTGGGAGTACTTTGGCCCCTACACGGACGCCAAGAACAGAAACTCCAACTTTATCTTCGGACCGGGCTCAACCCTGGCACAGCAAATCGCCAGCGGCAGCGCGCAAAGTGTTCAGGAGAGCTGGAACCCGAATTACCTCAACTTCGCACCCAGGCTCGGTCTGGCCTGGGATATCGGTGGAAAGGGTCAGAACGTCATTCGCACCGGTTATGGAATTGGTTACGACCGTCTGGCAACCGTCTACCCTGCTAATTATCGCAACAACCCGCCACTGATCGGGGTGATTGTCGCCGGCTTGCAGCAAGGCACGACGTTCACGTATGGTTTGGGTAACCCCAGTGCGACGGCCAGCCAATACAATCCCCAGGGGCTAGGTTATCCGATCGACCCCGCCTTCGCGGCTGGACTCAACAGCCAGAATGGAATCGTCGGCGAGAAGGTAGCGCTGTACGGCGTCGTCCAGAATCTGCCGCAGCCATACACCCAGAATTGGTTCTTTGGGTATCAGCGTAGCCTTCCTTTCCACGTAGTCGCTGAGGTCAACTATCTCGGCTCGAAGGGAACTCACCTGGCTGAGATTTCCAATACCAATCAGTTCAATGGCGACTTGCTCAACGGCAATGTCATCCACGGGTACAATTCGAACTTCTCAAGCATCAATCTGGCCAACACGATTGGCAATTCCCAGTATCACGGCCTCACGGCGAGCGTGCGCAAGCCTTTCTCGCATGGGCTTTCAATCCAGGGAGCTTACACCTGGAGCAAAGTGATCGACGAGTCGGAATACGAACAGGGTTTAACGACCTTCGAGAACGTAAACAATCAAAGCCTGGATCGTTCGCTGGCAAGTTTCAATGTTCCGCAGCGTGTCAGTGTGAATGGCTTCTACGAAATTCCCTTCCTGCGCACTTGTAGATCCTGGTATTGTGCTGCTTTCGGGTCGTGGGATCTTTCCGCGTACGGGGTCTTCGAGAAAGGCTTCCCGTTGGATATTTACACCAGTGCAGTCTTCCCGAGCGGCTCATCCTATACGATTACCAATTCAGGCGAATGGCAAGGAAACGGGACTGCCTACGCGCGCCCCAATGCCCCGATCACCCAGGTCCAGACGTCCGGATTCACGGAGCAACAGTTCCTCACGGGCATTGTGCCTGCTTCAGCCTTTGGCATACCGAAGTTAGGTACCGACGGCAACTTGGGGCGGAACGTCTTCGAGGGGCCAGGATTCGAGCGCGTGGATATGTCACTAACCAAGTTAATCCCCATCAAGGAACGCTTCAAGTTAAGATTCCGGTTAGAGATTGACAACACGCTCAACCACACCAACTTTATGGTGCCGACTTCGCTATCCAGCGGGAATCCGGGATTCGATCTGAGCAGCGCCTCTTTTGGGAAGGTGACGACGGCGGCAATTTCCAGGCAGATGCAAGCCAGTTTGATGTTGAAGTTTTGATCGGACGGCCATTCCTACTGCTGCTTCCCCTGGGCCTCGCGGCCCATCCGTGCGAGTCCTGTCATCCGCAAGAGGTGGCCTCGTTTTCGCATTCCAGCATGGCGCGGTCGCTACGGCGGCCGGCGCAAGAGCCGGAAGGTACGTTCACGCAAGCCTTGTCCGGCACTCGGTTTACAATTCGATCCGGCAACAAGGGTACTTGGCAGCGCATGGAGCGCGATGGAGGGTCGGCGGAGTATCAGATCGCGTATGTAATAGGGTCGGGCAGCCACGCCTCGGGATATCTCGTTCAAGTTGGTGATCATCTCTTTCAGTCACCGATCTGTTACTACCCGAGCCGCCGAACCTACGACATGGCCCCGGGGTATGAACGGGCATCCGAACCGGATTTCACGCGAGCGGTAGTCGAGGAGTGCCTACTCTGCCACGCCGGGCGGCCGCAGCATGTTCCTGGCACCAAGAATCAGTACGGGCGACCGGTGTTCCTGGAGGAGGGAATTTCGTGCGAACGCTGTCATGGCGCGCCCGAAGAGCATTTGAGGCGTCCCGCGCCAGGATCCATCGTCAACCCGGCAAAGCTAGCCCCGGCGGCACGCGATAGCATCTGCGAACAGTGCCATCTCACAGGGATAACCCAACGTATCCTGAACCCGGGGCGGGAATTCGACGACTTCCATCCCGGCCAGCGGCTGGAAGACGTGTTCACCGTCTACACCCGGACGGACGCGCGAGCCTTCAAAGTGATCAGCCATTCCGAGCAATTGGCGTTGAGCGCATGCGCGCGCGCCAGCCAGGGCAAGTTGTGGTGTGGAACCTGCCACGACCCTCATCCAAAGAAAGTGGCGACGACGGGCAGCTACAACACCCGTTGCGAGATGTGCCACCGGGGTAAGCTCGAGAAATTGCATCCCGCCGATGCCAATTGCATAAGCTGCCACATGCCACGCCGGCAGGCCCAGGATGGCGGGCATACGGTATTCACGGATCATCGGATCACCAGGCAGCGTGGGCCGGACGAACCGGCTTCGCAATCCGCTGACTTGAAGGCTTGGCGCGAGCCCGAGCCGGCTCTGCAAGCCCGAAATCTTGCGCTGGCCTATGTCAATGACGGCATCTTCAGCCACTCCCCGGCGGAGATTGTTCGCGGCTACCAGATCCTGACAGAGGTGCAGAGAGGCGCACCCGACGATGTCGCTGTTCTTAACGGAATCGGACGCGCGCTGCTGACGGGAAGAGAGCCGCTGGAAGCGCTGAAGGCTTTCGAGTTGATGCTGCAACTCAAGCCCAACAGCGCCACCAGTGAAGAAGACGTAGGACTCGCCTATCTAGAGTCCGGTCAGGCAGAGAAGGCCGCTTCGCACTTGGAGCGGGCCCTGGAATTGGATCCCCTCCTACTGTCAGCAGGAACGGCCCTCAGGGAGGTCTACCGAAGGGAAGGGGACAGCGATAAGGCTGATGCCCTAGCGGAGCGCATGCGGCGCGCCATGCTGAATTTACCGAATAAATCGGGCCAATAAAGGGAGGAATCAACTAAATTGCCTAAGCCAATTACTCGGAGAAGAATGCTCAAGAACGTGGCGTCAGCTGCCAGCAGTAATCTGCTGGTGCGTGGGGTGGCATCGTCCGAGGAGACTCCGATCCAGATCGCCGCCCGGCCGGTTGAGATTGCGCTCACCCCAGTCAGTCCAGAAACTGTTCGCATCACGATCCAGCCCATCGAAAACGGCCAGGCGCAGCCGGTTCCCACAGACGGGGCAATCGTCAAAGAAAATTGGGGACAGGCGGTCGCGCGGTTGCGCACACTGGGCAATCCACGAACCGTCAAATGTGGGGACCTGACGGTTAAGCTTTCAGCCAATCCCGTGACGATCCGCGTCGAATCCAAGGGCGGACACTTCGTGCAAGAGTTGACCAGCGACGCGAACACCGGCAATCTCAGCTTTCATATCGGCGAATCTCCTCTGCTCGGCCTGGGCCAGGGCGGACCTCAGTTCGATCGCCGCGGGAATGTCGATCGAATGGGCAGCGGGCAGGGAGGCTACCAGCTAGCCACTCATGGCGCGAAAGTGCCCATCCAGTTAGCGATTGGAACGTCCGGCTGGGCGATGTACATCCATCAACCTCTGGGCGCGTACGACCTCACCGGGAAGAATGGTGTGTTCCAGCCGACGAACCCACAGGCTTCGCTGCCTCTGGACGTGTTCATCATCGGTGCAAAAGAGCCGTCGGCGATTCTGGGCGAGTACGCGAAGATCACAGGCTACCCGGAGATGCCTCCGCTTTGGTCTTTTGGCTACCAGCAATCGCATCGGACACTAGGTCCGGCCGAAGAGATCGTCCAGGAAGCGAAAGTGTTCCGGGACAAAAAACTTCCTTGCGACATGATGATCTATCTGGGTACGGACTTCTGCCCAAACGGCTGGAATACCCACAATGGCGAATTCACCTGGAATCTCAAGCCCTTCCCTGATCCCAAGCGAACCATCGACGAACTGCATGCCCAAAACTTCAAAGCGGTGCTCCACATAGTTCTCGAAGGACACCGTCTGGCCGGGACTGTCGGCGACCCTTGCACCGCGCCGCCGCTACCGAGCGGACGCACCGCGGACAATCACTGGCCTCCGGATCGTCAAGTGAGCTGCTACTGGCCGGTACACAAACCCTTGCTCGATCTCGGCATCGATGGGTGGTGGCCCGATCAGGGGGATGGGCTCGATGCCTCGTCTCGCTTAGCGCGCAACCGAATGTATTTTGAAGGTCATCAGATGTATCGGCCGAATGAGCGCGTCTATGCGCTGCACCGCAACGCCTACGCCGGTATGCAGCGCTACGCAGCGTTCCTGTGGTCGGGCGACGTGCAATCCAGGTGGGAGACGCTCAAGAACCACGTTCCGATCGGTATCAATACGGGCCTCAGCGGAATTCCATACTGGGGCAGCGACATCGGCGGTTTCGTTCCTACTCAGGAATACACAGGCGAACTGTACGTGCGATGGTTCCAGTTCGCCGCTTTCAATCCGCTGTTCCGTTCCCACGGGCGCGATTGGCGGCTGCACCTGCCATGGGGCTGGAACACGGGCGAGATCGGCTACCCCGAGACACCCAACTATCACCCGGATCCGAGCGAACTGCACAATGCGGCGATCGAGCCAATTTGTAAGAAGTACCTCGAACTGCGGTATCAGATGATGCCGTATCTCTATTCCGCAGTGAAAGAAACCTGTGAGACGGGTGTCCCGATCATCCGATCCCTCTGGTTGCACTATCCAACGGATGCCGCTGCTGTGGCGCGCGGCGACGAGTATTTATATGGCCGGGACATTCTGGTGGCTCCGGTGGTGGAGAAGGGTGCGACATCACGGTCGCTTTATCTTCCGCGTGGCACTTGGTTCGATTTCTGGACTCGGGAGAGGTCCGAAGGCGGCCGTGAGTTCACCCGTAACGTCGACTTGGCGACCATGCCCCTCTACGTTCGCGCAGGCGCGGTGATTCCTATGGGTCCGGTAAAGCAATACACTGAAGAGCCGGTGGACGGTCCGCTGACCTTGTGGGTTCACCCCGGCGCCGATGGGAGTTTTTCGCTCTATGAAGACGATGGAAAGACTTTCGATTATCGCAAGCAGGAGTTCATGCGCGTGAACATCGCGTGGAAAGATCGACAACGTCGATTGAGTTTGCGTCTGGCCAATGGTTCGAAGATGTTGGAGCCCACGAAAAGGAATATTATCGTGCGCGTGGCCGGGGAAGACCTCACCCGCGCAGTCGTGTTCGAGGGCCGTTCAATGGAAGTGAAACTATAGTTGTCGCCTCTGCCCACCCTGATGAAACAACATTTCTACGTCGCAGCAATCGCCCTGATCGTCCCGTTATTAACAATCGCCCAGGATAGGCCGCCCGCCACACATGATTGGCTTAGCTGGGGTGGAGGGCCCGATCGAGCCGGCTGGGCACAGGCAGAAACGGACATCTCCCCCGAGAGCGTCTCCAAACTTGGGCTGAAGTGGAAGGTAAAACTGGATATCGTCCCGCGGTTTGAAGTCCTTTCGACTAGCACCGCTCCCCTCGTGGTTACTGACGTGCCAACAGCCCAAGGACCGAAAGATCTGGTTTTCGTAGTGGCCAATGATGACACCGTCTACGCCATGGACGCGACCTCGGGAAATATCGCTTGGAAGAAGCAATTTCGCAATTCGCTGAAGCCGAAGACGGAGGCGACCTATCTCTGCCCCAACACACAAAATGCGACTCCAGTGATCGATAAGCAAAAGGGTGTCATCTATGCACTTACGAGCGACGGCAAACTGCGGGGCTTGAGCATCCTCAATGGCGAGGAGCTCATACCCGCCACCGATTTCGCTCCCCCGTTCGCGCGAGCGTGGAGCCTCAATCTGATCAATGGCGTCATCTATACTCCGATCACGCGTGGTTGCGGCGGTGCCGTCTCTAATTTCGCGGCGCTGGATCTCACGCAGCCGGACCGTCCACAGGTGCATTACTACACCAGTATCGGAAGGCCCGCTGGGGCGTGGGGACGCGGTGGCCTTGTCCTCGGCCCGAAGGGCGTCTATGCGCAGACTTCGGACGGTCCGTATGATCCGGCGGCGGGCAAGTTCGGCAACACGCTCATGGCGCTCAATCTCAAGGATCTCCGCTTGTTGGATTCTTTCACTCCGGCGAATTCGGATTACCTCAACAAGAGGGACCTTGATTTGGGTTCGGCAAGCCCAATTATTTTCCGCTTCCAGAAATGGCAACTGGTGGCGACATCATCGAAGCAGGCTCAGATCTTTCTGCTGGATGCCAACTCGCTCGGGGGCGCCGATCACCACACGCCCTTGTTTAGCGCACGCTACGGGAATGACGAAGACCGGCTATGGGGTCGCGGCGTGTGGGGCTCCATGGCGGCCTGGGAGGATTCGCAAGGCCAGCGATGGCTGGCGGTTCCGATGTGGGGACCTCCATCGAAAGAGGCTCCGGAGTTTCAATACACCTATGGGCCGGCAGGGGAGGGAAGCATCATGACCTTTCGGGTGGAAGTTCAAAATGAGAAACCGGCCCTGGTCCCGGTGTGGATCTCCCGCGACATGCACGTGCCGGATCCGCCGGTCATCGCCAACGGCGTGGTATTCGCGATCGCTACCGGAGAAAACACCAGGCAGGGCGGATACTTCCCGGCGGATGTGCGCGCCAAAGCGATCAGCCATACCATTCTTTACGCTTTTGATGCCACCACCGGGAAGGAGCTTTACTCCAGTGGCGATACGATCGATAGCTGGTCGCATTTCAGCGGTCTGGCGGTGTCGAAGGGACGAATTTACTTTTGCACCTGGGACGGCCAGGTTTATGCTTTCGGAGTGAAATAGAATGACGCTACCGCTCATCCGGAAAGAATGAGGCAGCTTCGTCGATGTCGCTTGCATCGGGCGGCCAAAGCGCCGCAAACAGCTCTGTCATTCCCGGATTCTGATTCCAGTCAGGCGGCTCAACGCCGAGTAGGTGGTGAACAAAAAAATCAAACCGTTTTCGATCCCCATAGGGGCCGCCGTTACCGTGATTCGCTCCGGGAATCACCAGCAGGTCGAACGTCTTTTTATTCTTGATTAACGCGTTGACTACCTGCATGGTCGATGACGGGTCGACGTTGGTATCCATCTCGCCGACCAGCAGCATCAGGTTGCCCTGCAGCCGATAGGCATTCTCGGTATTCGAACACGCGATATACTCGGGCCCGATCGGCCAGCCCATCCACTGTTCGTTCCACCAGATCTTGTCCATGCGATTGTCGTGGCAGCCGCACGAGGCCACGCCGGCTTTGTAAAACTCGGGATGGAACAATAGCCCGCCCAGAGTGCTTTGGCCTCCGGCGGAAGTTCCATAGATGCCGACGCGATTGATGTCGTACCACGGATGCCTGGCGGCTACAGCTTTGTGCCACAGAATGCGATCGGGAAAGCCGGCATCGGCCAGGTTCTTCCAAGCCACGTCATGGAACGCCTTCGACCGATTCGAGGTCCCCATGCCATCGATTTGCACGACGATGAAACCTAGCTCCGCCATCGATTGCATTTGATTGTAGGCCATGAAGGACTTCGGCACGAATGAATCGTGCGGACCGGCGTAGATGTTTTCGATGACCGGATATTTCTTCGATGGGTCGAAGTTCGCCGGGCGATAAATCAAGCCCCAGATGTCCGTCCTGCCGTCGCGTCCCATAGCAGTAAAGACCTCGGGCGCTCGCCAGCCGGCTTTTGCTAACGGCTGAATATCACCGCGCTCGATCTCAGCGATCATCGACTGGTCTTCAGTGCGGTGCAGTTCCGCCACCGGCGGCGTATCCACGCGCGACCATGTATCAACATAGTACTTCCGGTCGGGCGAGAAGACGACGGAGTGATTACCATCGCCGTGAGTCAAAGGAGTAAGTCCGGTGCCGTCAAAATTAATCCGGTAATAGTTGAAGAAGTAAGGATCTTTGCCCGGCGTCATACCGTTGGCTCGAAACCAGATCTGGCGCTTTTCGTCATCCACGTGCTCCACGTCGCGCACTACCCAGTTGCCTTTGGTGATCTGATTCTTTACCTTACCGATGGCGCCGTCGTACAAGTAGAGATGATTCCAGCCGTCGCGCTCCGACATCCAGATGACTTCCTGGCCGTCGTTGATGTCGTGACGGTACTTCTTTCCGGAGTAACAAAAGAATGTCTTCGATTCTTCGTCGACCAACGATCGAGCTTTGCCGGTGCCAGCGTCGACTTCGATGATGCGGTACGCCTGGTGCCCACGCTGGTTGTATTCGAATGTGAATGCCCGGCTATCCTTTCGCCACACCGGACCCGGCCGCGATAACTCATACGGATTCGGGAACAGCGCGTTATCAATCGCGAGCTCTTTCTTTTCATCGACCAGGAAGAGCATGGGCTGTTGTAGATCGAGCACATCTCCGGGCTTGGCATACTCGATGGTCATGGTCTTGGGCTGAAGCTGATCCGATGGCGAGGACTCGACATAATGTACCTGGCGATGATATCCGGGACGTACACGATAGGCGGCGAGCTTTTTCGAATCCGGCGACCACGCGATTGAGATGGCTGTGTAGTAATTGCCTTCCGAGCCATCGGAGCTCAACATACTCCCTTCCGTTTTGCCCTTCGGTCGTAGGTAAATGTTGTAGTTCTTCAGCAATACTTCCCACTTACCGTCCGGAGATGCCACGGGCCGATTTTCCTGCTGCGCCTGAAGCGCGCGATTCGGTGGCGGAAATGTGGCCTCGCGCCGTTGAGGAACCGGGCCGGCTTTCTGGCATTCATAGTCGACTAGTGAGCACTTCCAACGAGTGTCGCCTTCCGTCACTTCGATCGCTTTCCCGTCATCGATGAGACTGAATGCTGGAAAGGGCAGCGTCACGCCAGTGTAGTTGTTGCCGGTAGCTTTGGACAGAGAGGCAGCCAGCTTTCCGTGATCGAAAGCTACGGTTTTTGAGCCCGTGCTTGCTTCCACCAGCACGAATTCATGCCCGCCTGGAACCGACTTTCGATACCAGAAACGGCTACCATCTATCCAATTCGGTGCTTCTGGAATGTTCAGCGCGGCTGCCTGATACTTGGTGCGAAGCGTGGCTGCCCGTTGATAGTCGGCCAGCGTCCCTTGAGCACGCAGGATCACTGACAGTAACAGCGGGCAACAGCCGGCGATTAAAAGTCGCGAAACCAGTCTGATCTGGGTCATGTTGGCTCCTCCTCGAGGCGGTCGGCAAAGTTGAGCCAGCGAAGCGACCGTCTTTACTACTCCAGCACGGATCGAGTTCCAGGAAGAAACTCGACCAGGCTACGGTCGAAGGCGGCCAGATTCGGGATACCGGACTGAGCCATGGCAACCATCATTTCGCCATGTAACATCTCGATAACCCTTTGCACGCCGACCTGGCCGAAGGCTGCCAGTCCCCAGTAGTAAGGGCGTCCGATCAAGACCGCCTTGGCTCCGAGCGACATAGCCTTCACAATGTCGCTGCCTCGTCGGATGCCGCCGTCCATTAGGACTGGTACCCGGCCGTTGACAGCCTGAACTACTTCCGGGAGTGCGTAAAGCGTGGGAATGCATCCGTCCACAGTACGGCCGCCATGGTTGGAGACGATAATGGCTTGCGCGCCGTTCTGCACCGCTAAACGAGCGTCCTCGGCTGTACAGATTCCTTTCACCACAATTGGCAGCTTGGTCGCGGCGTGCAGCCAGTCGAGAACTTTCCAGGTCATTCCAGGGACAAATGGCTGGATCATGCCGGCCACCATTGGAATTTTCCTTTCGCTCGACGCATGCGGATTAGCCGGAACGCCTGAATTCGACCAGGCGTAATCGAAGTTATTGCGGACTTCACGGTCGCGCGGCGCGGTATAAGGATAATCTGTTGTGATCGTGAGGGCCGAAGCGCCGGCGTCTTCCGCGCGTTTTGCGAAAGCCTGCGCCGCCGCCTGTTCCGAGAATCCAAGCGAAGCTGCCCACCACATGGGAGCTTCCGAAGTTCCTTTCATTTTCGCGAGCCAATCGGCCGGCCCCGGCATACAGATTGCTTTCGAGTGCGCGGCGGCCTGAACCGCGAGGCGCTGGCCATCGGCATATACCAGGTTCTGATGTCCTCCAGGGCCTAACAGGATTGGAAAGTCCAGCTTATGTCCCAGGAGTTCTAAGGAGGTGTCGATCTTACTGACATCCACACCGACACGCCGCCGAATCTGAACGTGAAGAAAGGCTTCCCGATTCGCTTGCAACGTCAGCTCGCCGGCGCTGCCGCCAGCGATGTAATCATAGGCCATTGGCGGGATTTTCTGGCGAGCAATATCCTCCATTTCATTCACGTTGACGGGGGCCATGACTTCGTCGCTATAGGCCGGTGGATAAATCCGCTGAGGGCGAGGTGGTCGCGCAGCCTCGGGAGTCTGCGCGAGTAAAGGCGACCCGGCCGTTAGAGCTGCAAGTTGCAGCGCAGACCTTCGTGTCCAGCGAGGGCTATTGACCAAACCAGCATCATCTCTATTTACTGCCATATTGCTTCTCCTAAAGGTTTTTGCTCGATCATGCGCCCGTTGGAGGCTCCCAGGCACGGCACGCCAAGCTGGGGTTGATCGCGGCAAGATTGGGTACGCCCGCCAAACCCATCGCCACCACCAGTTCCCCACGCAAGATATCGATTACTCGTTGTACGCCCTCTTTTCCGAACGCCGATAAGCCCCAGCAGTAGGGTCGGCCAATGAGAACTGCTTTCGCGCCCAGAGCCAGGGCTTTCAAAATGTCGTCGCCGCGGCGGATGCCGCCGTCCATGAGAACGGGGACTCTTCCATTCACCGCTTTCACGACTGCCGGCAGCGCGTCCAAAGTGGCGATTACACCATCATCGGCGCGTCCGCCGTGATTGGAGACGACAATCGCCTGCGCGCCGGCCTGGATTACACGCTCTGCGTCATCAGGCCGCAGGATGCCTTTGACGCACACCGGAACCTTCGCGGCGGATCGCAGCCAGTTGATCGTTTCGAACGTCATACTCGGTGTGGAAGGCACCAGCATTCCATCCAAAGCGGGGTTGCGCGGTTCGAGTTTCTCGCCGTTGGGAGGGGGGCCCGGCTGATGGTAACCCCAATCATAGTGGTTGCGGATGTAACGATCGCGGTTGGGGGTGTACTCGTAATCCATGGTGAGGATGATACCGGCGCAACCGGCATCCTCGGAACGGCGCGCGAAATTGGCAGCGACCGGCTGCGTGCCTAAGCCGACTGAATTCGACCACCACACAGGCGCGCCGTTCGAGGCCTGCAGCTTCTTCATCCAGGGTCCGTTCGCGGCAACGCAATAAAGCGCTTTGCTGGCGAAGGCGCCCTCCGCCGCAACCTGGTCTGCATCGGGATTGTCGATGTCTTTGCCGCCGGTTGGGTCCAGCAGAATCGGATAATCCAGTTTCTGGCCGAGAATTTCCAGTGAAGTGTCGATCTTGCTGACGTCAACCATGGCGCGGCGGCGAAGCCAGATACGGCTATAAGCGGCCCGGTTAGCGCGCATCGTGACTTCATCTTCCACGCCAGTCGCAATGTAATCGTAGCCCCATTTAGAAAGCTTCGTCTTGGCGATCGCCTCGAACTCCATGACATTGGCCGGGCCCATGATGCCATCGGAATATTTGGGCGGGTAAGTGATCCTGGAAGCTTCAGAAGATCTGGTCTGCAATAAAACTGGCGAGCTTCGGCCGAGGTTTCTGAGTATGCTTCGCCGTGTTGTCGCACCCATGATTTGATTTCCTCCTCTTACCAAAGAATCTTCAGCGCCAGCTGGATATTGAACGGCTCGCCGACGCCGATGCCGGGAGCGCCGGAGCCTCCGGTCGTGCTCGAAATCTTTCCGAAGGAACTGCTGCCGACTGTGGTGCTGGGGTTGCCGAAGTTAGTGCGGTCGAACACATTGAACATGTCGAGATGAAGTTGCGCGAGCAGCCTCTCCTTGATGGGAATGTTCTTGAGAATCGAAAGATCGACGGAGCCGAAGCCTGGTCCGAAGATCATGCCACGTCCGATAGTGCCATAGGTGCCGGCCGGCGGAGCGGCGAACGCGGCGGGATTGAGGTATTGAACGGGCGCGCCGTTGACGGAGGAAATCGGCACGTACGGATTGCCGCCAATATAATTGGCGTAAAGGGTGCCTTCCCCGGTCCCGGTGTTATCGGTCGCCCTGGGAGTGAGCGGAGCACCGGTATGAAACACCATCAAGCTGCTCGCTTCCCAGCCGTGGGTCAACCATTTCGGGCCAAATGTGGCCCCGGGAATCTCGTAGACCAGGTAGCCGTTGAACTGCAGGGCGCGATCGTTGTCCGAGTTGCCGTAGTTTCCTTTGAGGTTAAAGTTGTTCTGCGGCAGCGTTCCAGAGTTTGCGGTCATGTCATCCAGATTGTGGCTCCAGGTGAAGTTGAATTTCGTGAGCAATCCGTGCCAACTTGTCGTCCTTAGCTGAGCCTGAAGCGCATTATAATTGGCGTCCCCGTTGCTTTCGACCTGATTGATGACTCCAAAATTCGGAAATTGCGAGAAATACGGGCGGCTCGCCTGGGCTTTCGTGAATCCCGACGGCAAGAGGGTTGTACCGCTGCCGAGCGCCGCCTGATTGATGTCCTGGAGCGTGATCAGGTGCCTGGATTCCATGCCCACATAGCCGACCTGGACGATGATGCTCTGGCCCAGGCTTTTCTCCACATTCAGGTTAAAGCCCAAGACCTCGGCGGGACGAAGATTCAGATTAGCCCCGAACAGGTTGATTACAGTGGTTCCGGTCGCGCTGGGTACGCTCGGGAAAATGAGCTGATTCGGGACTATCGTATAGGCATTTTTCTGCACCAGATAGACGGGCTGCGTGCCGGCGGGATTGCCATTCACTCCGATAGGTCCTCCGTTGGACGCTCCGTAACTAGCCAGGCTGTTTGAGTTATTCAGGAAGGGCAGTACCGACACCGTGTCCGTGTAAAGGCCGATTCCGCCGCGTATCACGAAGTCGCCGCGGTTGGTGGGCTGGAACGCGAAGCCTCCGCGCGGAAGGAAGTTTTTCCAGTATTGCGGATAAAGATTGGGGATCGTCTGTCCGGCGACAGCGAGACCGCCGGGTACCGCCGGATCGAATTCTGTCAGATCCTTGGCGCTATCATGCAGTGGGCCCACATATTCATACCGCAATCCATAGTTAACGTTCAGCTTTCGCGTGACTTGCCAAGTGTCGTGTGCGAAGAAATTGAAGCCGTTCAGCGTCACAAAGCGTTCCGGGTTGCCTACCGCGAGGTTCGACTGATAGACATCACCCGCCAGAAAATCGGCGAGCGAGAGAATGTTGGTATCAACGCCGGTCAGGCTCTTCCATGGCCCTTGCGAGCCGTTGAATGTAAATGACCCTCGCTCGCCGGCGTGATAAAAGCCGTCTATGAGGCCTTGGTTCCACCCCCCACCAAAACGGAATTGGTGTGCGCCCTTGATGTAGGAAAACGTATCCGTAACCGAATTGGCGACAGTGTTACGACCGACCTTCGGCGTGGACCCGATGGGATCGAAACCGCTGATGGAGATAAACGGAGACCCCGACAAGTTGGGGCTGGTAACGCCCGTATTCAGGCCCAGGGCGGGCGGGTTGAAAGTGCTGTTCGCGTCATGTTTCTTTAGGTCGAAGTAGTTGGAACCAAAGAGAAGCTGATTGGTCAGGTGAGGGTTGACAATGGTGTTCAGGTTGGCGTTGTAGTTCTGCGAGTGAACCGGCGTCTCCGCATAATAATAGGGCAGGGCGTCGCCAATGGAGCCGAGCTGAAAGCTGTAGGCGTCGAACGCGCGAAGCGACAGCCTGTACTTTGCGTTGAAATCGTGATCGATCTTGACTAAACCATTGTGGCTATATCCTGGTTGGGGCGAGTCGCCGAGATAGTTATTGGCTGTTCCGTTCCCAGTCAAGGCATTGCTCGGCCAAAGATTATTGAGCAGGTTTACGGAAACCGGATTCACTGCGACGCCATACTGCCTCAGCAAGGCCAGCGCCTCATTCTGATACGCCACACTCGGCTCAGTGGTGAGGGCAGACGCGCTCAGAACGTACTTCTGCGCTTCATAACTGGCGAAGAAGAAGGTCTTGTCCTTCTTAATCGGACCGCCCAGCGAAACGCCGTAGTTTCTATTGCGCACCTCGGGCGTAGCCTTACCGGGCGCTAGGAAGATAGGCCTCGCTTCCAAAGCCTCGTTGCGTTCGTAGTCGTACGCAGAACCGTGCACCTGGTTCGTCCCTGACTTGATGATCAGGTTGACCGTGCCGCCTGGGCTCCGCCCCATCTCCGCGTTCCCTTGCGTGACCAGATTGAATTCCGCGATAGAATCCAGCGGCATCACGACGGCGGCGATCGAACTTACGCCGGTCTGATTGGTGGCGGGGAAGTTCCACCAAGGATCGTTGTCGTCCGTGCCTTCCATCTGCCAATTAATCTGGTTCTGCCGCATGCCGTTCAGCGAGCCGGACAGACCGTTAGACGAATTGCCGGCCCATCCGGGGGTCATTCCGATCATCTGAGTGAAGTCCCGAGCATTCATGGGAAGGTCTTGAACGGCCACCGTCGGCAGCGCGCTATCGAGCGTCGTGCTGGTGGTCTCCAACGCAAGAGCCGCAGCCGACACTTCCACCGATGTTGCTGTTGAGGCAACGGCGAGCTTGGCAGGCAAGTTATACACTTGGCCCGCTGTCACGCGAACACCATTAACCTTGAGAGTCGAAAACCCGCTCTGGGTAACGGTAATGGTGTAATTGCCAAGAGGTAAATCCTGAAAGGAGAATTCACCCGCGGTTGAGGCAGTCGTGGAATAAACCAGACCCGTTTCTTCATTCGTGGCTGTCACCTGACAGCCGGCTACAATGGCCCCAGTCTGATCGGTAACGATGCCGTTGATCCCGCCACGGAAGTTCTGAGCAAGTCCCATGGCAACGACAGTGAGTAGAATCGCGGCAAGCGAGAAAGCGCGCAACATAATTCGCACCCCCTTGGGAAGTCGAAAATTTCAGACCTGCGGATCGCTCACAACGGCGGATCTCGCAAACGATGTGATAACCACTACGGGGCGGCGACCTATGATCTGTGTCGCTATGATGAATGAAGAAGTCCGATTCTGTCAAGGAATTTTCGAACTTCCAGCCTTCTCGCCCTAATCCCAGTCATACCGCCCTAATCCTGATCTTCTGGTTCGTGCCCTCGCACACTTCTGTGAGGGCTAGAACGCACGGATAGCCCGAACTCGGCGGGGAAAATCTTTATCATCGCCATGCTGGCGGCCAAGATCCGCGAAATCGATATGAACCGCCATGTCCGTGGTTTGCTGGGAGGACGCCCAGTATTCAAAATTATCGGCAACACCGCCGTCTCGAAAATCACCGGCTCCGTTGGCTTTCAAGTTGCTGTACATGTGTGCAAGTTCGTCTCGTGACGGCAAGAACCAGCCACGAACTCCGTTGACGCTTAAGTTGGCGCACAAAGCCGCAGCAGTGTCCGGATCCGGGCAGGCGGCGAGCATGTCCAGGGTATTCTGCTTTCCGGTTCCTACAGCGGTGCCGCGAGCGCCGGCGATCGCCTTGCGAAAACAGCCCCATTTCGCGCCTGCGCTCTGATCGTAGGGAGCTGCTTCCAGATACCGCCAGCCGTCGGTGGAGTGGTTCGGGTTTTCGAAGAATATCAGGCCACCCGCAGGACCAGTGTCGCCGATGGCATATTCGGCTTTCGACAACCAGACGCTCATCTCGCCTGCTCCGCGGTTCGCCCACAAGTAATACGGTATGAGTTTGATAGGCTCTGGCGCGGCCGACGGGTTACTGATTTTCCTGGCTTCCGCGGCAATTATGGTGACGCCGCCGTATAGCTCTTTGTCGAACGAGGGCTTCAGTTCAGCCTTGGCATCGAACAACAGGTCGAGCACGTGCCCGTCGGCGGCATCGGCCCATTCACAACAGTAGACGACCGGTCCTCTTTCGATGGCCATCCTGCCGCGATTCTCTTTCACCTTCGGATCAGCGATTATTTTCCTTACTTCCAATGGAAACTCTACTTCCACGACATCACCGCCTTTCCAATTTCTATCGAGAGAAATGTATCCCGATTTGTCGATCGTGGCGGTGAGAGCATTGCCGTTAATCGATACGCGGGTCTGTTTGTCCACTTTGTCCAGGTACGAATACAGTCCGCCAGGCACGGGCTGATTTCTAGCCCAGCCTGGAACCCGTAATTTGATATTCGCTTTTACATCCTCCCTCGACGACACCATAATCCTGGATGTTCCTCCCCAGGGCATCTCGCTCTCTACCGATAGCGATAACTCTCGGTTGTTTACTGTGAAAGATGCATCACTCGACACATAGAGATTGACGTAAATCGCCTCGCGACCGTCTTGCGCGTAAATAAACCCGGGCATGGATGCCAGAAACCTAACCAGGTTTGGAGGGCAACATTCGAGAGAGGCTCGTTCCCAGCGATTGTCACGTCCATCTCCTGCGCTCGCTAGTCGATTGACATAGAAGAAGTGGTCGCCGGAAGCGGACACTCCATCAATGGCATTGTTGTACATTCCCCGCTCCATGACATCGATATACTTGCTGTCTCCCGTAGCCATGAACAGGCGGTGATTCAAGGTCATATACATCAGCACCGCACATGTCTCTGAATACGCGGATATGTTTGGCAGTGAATACGGCGCTCCAAATCCTTCATTCCCAGTGCTCCCAACGCCGCCGGTGATGTACATTTTCCTGGCCACGGTATCCTGCCACATCCGTTGGGCCGTGTCGAGATACTCCTTCATCCCGGTCAACACGCCGACATCGCACAGGGACACCATCAGGGAGACGCAATTCACGGCATGTCCGACCGCCTCGCTCTGTTCCAGGACGGGCTTATAAGACTGATTGTGACGGCTTCTGTTTACTGAATTAGGCAGCCCACGTATATCGAGATAATGTTTCGCCAGATCGAGGTGCTTCTTGTCGTGAGTCACTCGATATAACTGCACGCAGTTAATTGCGTCCCGTTCTCCTCCGGAGAAGGGAGGATTGCGCAGTTTGAAGTCCTCATAAAGCGCGTCGGCGGACTTGATGGCAATCTCAATCAGATCCCGGTTTCCAGTTGCATTGAAATAGGCCGCGGCGATTTCGAAATCGTGATTGCCGCGACCGGGAGTTTGCTTCATCATTTCGATGGAGGCGCCGACCTGCGCCTGTAGTTTGACGTCGGGATGAGTTTGGAGCGATAGGATAGCGGCCTCCAGAACGCCACCGCCAAAGCGCTTTCGAGCTCCGGAGTCAGTAAGTTTCTGGACCTCAAAGGGAATGGTCACTTCCGCGTTGGTTGTGATCTTTGGTTTCCAGAACGCATCTTTGATCTTCACTTCGGAGTAGCGTTTCGGTTGGATCGGGTAGTCCGGGACGGGCGTGTATTTGCTTCCGGAGAGGTTGAAGCCGGAGCCAGAAACCTTCGTCTTGGACACGGCAGCGGCGGTCGGGGCGGCATACGCCAGCAGGCCTACTGCCCGAACGTTCTTCAGAAAATCTCGACGACGCACTTTGTTATCCATGGCATCTCCTCACTACAGCGTGACAGTTGTCCTCGTTGTCAGCTTTTTCAAATCGTATCACGATTTTGTCTTGCAATACCTTCGGAACTTAGCTATAGTCCAAACTATATGTCGACCGCCTCCTCAGCCCGTACGAAGGGCAGGCGCAGTGCTCGACCGTTGACGGTCTCCCGACCCGAATTGCTGGCTGCCGGCTCTGACAGCGAGTTCCGCGCTTTCGTACATGGAATGCTGGCATTTGCGGCACGCTTGGAAGGGGTACGCAATGGCTTTGCTGCTCTTCTCGGGTTGACAGGAATTCAATACACGATTCTGATCTCTATCAGCCATCTCCATACCGACGGAGACGTAACCGTAGGAGCGATCGCGGGGCATCTGCACTTGAGCGGCGCTTTCGTCACCACTGAGACCGGTAAACTTTTGCGCCTTGGTCTGATCACTAAAGTGCAGGACTTGAACGACCGCAGGCGAGTCTTTTTGGGAGTCACGTCACGAGGCCGGGAACTGCTTTCCAATCTGGCTCCGGTGCAAGTCGCGGTCAATGATGTACTTTTCGACTTTCTGAACGCGGAACAGTTCCGTGCGCTCGTTCCGAGGATAGACCGCATGGTGGCGTGCGGCGATCGTGCCCTCGCGTTGTTAGACTATCTTTCCAAGGACTCTGCTGCGCCCGCGACGAAAACGAAGCGAAGGGGCAGGTCATGACTTTTACGGAACGAACGCTTCGAAACACACTCGGAATGTTCCCCACCGGCGTCGCCGTGATCACCGCTCGAGGAACTGACGGTTCGCTCCACGGGGTGACGGTCAATTCCTTTAATTCGGTTTCTCTCGATCCACCGTTAGTGTTATTCAGCCTATCCCGAAAGCTTTACAGCCTGAATGTGTTTCTCAGCGCCGATGCCTTCGGCATTAATTTTCTGCAGGAGGACCAGCAGGATCTCTCGGTCCGTTTTAACAGGGCGCTTTCGAATAAATGGGAGCGGGTCGCCTACAAAATCGGCGTCACCGGCACTCCGGTTATTTTGCCCGCGCTGGCAGTCCTGGAGTGCCGTCCCTACGCCCAATACGACGGAGGAGATCACGTGATCGTTGTGGGGCGAGTCGAGCACGTTGAGTATGAGGAATGCAAACCCCCGCTGGTTTATTTCCGTGGCTGCTACCACAAGTTGACTTCTATGACAATGGACGCGAACGAGGAGGTCCATGCACTGTTCTCCGGGTGGTGAGAGTGGAGTTGATATATGAGAACCGGCCAAACACATTTAGGGTCGTTGCGAGACGGACGGCAAGTCTACCTCAACGGTGAAGCCGTCAACGACGTCACGTCGCATCCGGCATTCCGCAACGCCGTGGCCTCGGCGGCTCAGCTCTATGATTACCAGAGCGACGCACGAAATCTGGAAAAGATGACGTTCCGGTCTCCCCAGACCGGTGAGGCAGTCAGCCGTGCCTGGCAGTTACCCACCAGTTACGAAGAGCTGGTTCGGAGGCGCGAAGCCCTGGCGGCATGGGCTGAGACGCACGTCGGTTTTATGGGCCGCTCGCCCGACCATGTTGCCTCATGCATTTCCGGTCTGTATATGGGTATCGACCTTTTTGAGTCGTTCGATCCGAAGCGCGCCGGCGCTCTGCGTGGCTACTACCAATATGCTCGCGACAACGATCTGTTCCTTACTTATGTAATCATCAACCCGCAATCGGATCGTTCCAAAAACCCACACCAGCAGACCGACGCTCTTTTGACGGCACACCTCTGTGATCAGGATTCCCAGGGAATCACTGTAAAAGGGGCGAAGATGCTGGGCACGAGCGCGATCATGGCCAACGAAGTCTTTGTCACCTGTATTCAACCACTAGCGCCGGGAGACGAACCGTACGCGCTTTCTTTCGTGGTTCCAATGAATGCGAAAGGTCTCAAGCTGTTGTCGCGAAAATCGTACGAGCTGGCTTCCGACTCGCGTTTTGACTATCCCCTATCGAACCAGTTTGACGAAAATGACGCTGTGCTTTATTTCGATGAAGTCAAGGTTCCGTGGGATCGCGTTTTTATTGCGGGCAACGTGGCAATGTGTCAGAAGCAGTTCTATGCGACGCCGGCTCACGTTTATCAGAATTATCAGGCTCAAATTCGCCTTGAGGTGAAATTAAGATTTCTGGTTGGAGTCGGTCGAATGATCGCCACTGCGAACGGAATTGAAAACATGCCGCAGGTGCGCGAAACTCTCGGGCAGTTGGCCGCGGAAGCCGCACTGGTCGACGGCATGGTCCGCGCGATGGAAGTCAAGGGAGCGCAGTACGGTGGCTATTTCATTCCGGATGCGAACACGCTTTACGCCGCTCAAGTTTTGACTCAACAGCTTTATCCCAAAGTGATTCAAACCCTACGCGAGCTTGCTGGTGGAAGTATGATCATGCTGCCGTCCAGCATTCGAGACCTGATCGAGCCCGAGGTCGCGGACTACTCTCTTCGGGTACAGCGCTCTCCAACCTTCGATCCGGAGCAGCGCATCAAATTTTTCAAAATGGCTTGGGATGCAGTAGGCTCCGAGTTTGCTTCGCGTCATACACAATACGAGATGTTCTATTCGGGCGCCGCATTCGTGACTAAGGGCCATTCAAATCGCACCTACGATTGGGACCGGGCGACAGGGATGGTAAACCGGTTGCTCGCCAGCTATGATCTGGAGGACGAAAAACGGAAATGGCTATCAACAAACAGCACAAAGAATTTCACCTACTCGACATGACGGAAGGATGGGTTACTCTGGCCGGGTATCCCAGCGGCATCCAGCAAAAGATTCTTTCCGGTGCGCTCGATGAACAGGCCAGACGCGGAAGCCGAACACGCTTCTTACGTTTTCAACCCGGCGTTTTCACTACCAAGCCCTTTGTTCATGAGTATTGGGAGGAAGTCTACCTCGTCTCCGGCGACCTCATTGTTGGCAACGATGAGTACGGGCGGAATGGCACCAGCTTCCAACCGAATACTTACGCTTGCCGGCCTCCCGGCGTACACCATGGACCATTCAAATCTGAAACGGGTTGTCTGCTGCTGGAAATCCACTATTACGACGCCGCCTGAGTTAGCCTGCCACTGGAAGGCGGCGTATGTCGTAACCGTGAGCCAAGCGGCGCTTTCGCACAGGATCTTCTAACTCGAATTCAAATCGGTCGGCGGGTTGGATGCCTCCAATTGCCGGCAAGGTGCCGCTGAACATCGCAGTACCCTCATCGAGCGAATTCCCATCCTGTACGTAGCCTGCCATCAAGTCGTGCGGATGCAGCATGGAGGAAACGCTGCCCTCCTGATAGAGCCGGCGATCCCCGCCGTTGACCGCCCAGGAGCGCAACACGAGGCTGTCCCAATGATCGCTAAGCTCGTCGAACAGCCAGACACCGCTCGCGATCGGCTTATCGCACATCTGTTTCGAAACCGTAATATTGTAAGTTTCAACCTTCCGGTCTGTGTGGTCCGAACCAACGCCTATCCATAGAGAGCCGCCGGTTTGTAGCATTATGAATTCGACTTCTCCGCTGCTATCGGTTCCGGTAACCTCGATCGAATCGGACGTCGTTACGCGAGAGGACGAAACGCGGTAATAAACCGGTGTTGTTGGTGGACGGCGAACACCGACCAATTCTAACTCAGCCATATGTTTCTCTAGCGCGGCGCGATCACGCCCGGTCCAGCCCGCCAGGATAACCTGGTGTATACATCCTGGAAGATTGGTCTCTGTGGTCACTTGACCCGCCACTCGATGATGCCGAATTCGCGCCAGTCGATGTCGCTGCTCAGGAACATCGCGCCGGGCGGGCCGATCTCGCCGGACTTGTAGTGCCCGGTTTGCGGTTCTACCTCCAGCCGCATGGCGCTCGTGGTGACTGGAGGAAATGTCACGCTGTTGAACTTGTCTTTGTCAACGAAGTACTCTGCCGGAATTGGCTTCCATTCGGCGCCATCCTTATAGAGCACGCGCCAAGACGCGGGCAGCTTGCAGAAGCGCTTGTCGTCGACGAAGTAAACGGACGCAGTTGAAATCGTTGCCGGCCGTTGTAAATCGTACTCCACCCAGGCGCGCTCGCCGACCGGCGGTCGCATGCGGAAGTAGCGGTGAGATTCGTCGGCCGAGCTGAGCGGGTCAATGCCGTCATAGACCGCGGAGATGTCGTCATTCTGGTCGTTGTAGCCGGTCCACTGTTTTTCGATGCCGTCGGAGGATTTGACCTGGGCAACATTGGCCGGGAGTTGGATAGGAAGGGCCGCGGCCTTCTCGGCCGTGCGTGGCAGCCAGACCGCCATTTCGCCCATGCCGCGGTTGGCCCAAGCGTAGTAAGGGATAGCGATCAAGTCGTGCGACTCAGTGACTGAGCCGCCATCTTTCCTGCGCACGACTGCTGGGATTTTACCGGTAATCACCTCCACGCCATTTAGTATGTTCTGGCGAAACTCGGTCCGGAATTGTGTGCTGTCCGGCACAACCAAGTTAAGCGCATGGCCCCCGTTGTCGGCCCACTCTGCGCAGTAAACCAGGGGGCCCCGTTCGAGGGCCACCAGTCCCGCGTCGTCTTTGACTCGCGAATCCGCCAAGATACGGCGTACGGGCATAGGCATCGAAAGTTCGATGGAATCGCCGGATTTCCACTCGCGCCGAATCTTGGCATAGCCATTGGCCATAGAGGGGTTAATGACACGACCATTTATTTTGAGAGTCACCAAGGCGTGGCCGCTGTCGAGAAAGCGGTACAAGTCGCCGGCCATCACTTGGTCGCCTGTCCAACCGGGAATCCGGACGTAAACAGTGAAGTCGCGGTGTTGGTCGGGATCAACATGGATCTTAATGTCGCCATCCCAGGGATATCGAGTCTGTTGCGCCAGGCGCACGCGTTTCCCACCCATGGTTACGTGAGCATCGGAGCCAATGAACAAGTTGATGTACAGCTCGTCATCATTGTGGGCGTAGATATATTTGCCGAGCGAAGCGATGAGGCGAACAACGTTGGGCGGGCAGCAGGGAGTATCGATCCAGTCGAAACGCTCATAGTTCCCATACGACATGAGCGGATTTTGATAGAAGAAACGATTGCCTTTGAGCGACACGCCATCCAGGAAGCCGTTGTATAAGACGCGCTCCATGAGGTCGGCGAAGCGGGCGTCGCGGTGCAACAAAAACATCCGCTGGTTCCAGACGAAGTTACCGTAGGACGCGCAGGTTTCGTTCCAACCGCTGAGATTGGGCAACTCATAAGGTTGGCCGTATTGCTCGTGAAAACGGATAGAGCCGATGCTTCCTGTGACGTATGTCTTGCGATACACGGCATCTTGCCAGATGCTATCGATGGCGCGGTTGTAATTGGGGCCACCGGTGAGTGAGGCGATATCAGTGAAGGGAATGTAGAGATAAGTGGCGCGGACGGCGTGGCCTTCGGCTTCACGTTGTTGGATCACCGGCTTGTCATCTTGCGCGTAAGTTCGGTCGATGGCGTATTCACCAGTACGGGGATAGTCGTCTTTGCCGCGCTCATCCAGGAAAAACTGCGCGAGCTGCGCATAGCGCCGATCGCCCGTCTCCCGATACATAGCCAAAAGGCCGATCTTCATCCCTTCATGGCCGGAGATGTATGTCTTCTTGCCTGGACCATAGCCGGCCTCGAGCGCGTCGAATGCTTTGATGGCGGTTTCGAGCATTCGGCGACTGCCGGTGGCGTGATAGTATGCGACGGCTGCTTCGTAGAAGTAACCCGATATACGGATCGGGTCACGCAGGCGGCGCTCGGTCGCGGCAATTTCGTTGTCGACCATCTTTTCAAGGGTCTGCGCGAGTTCGGGATCCGGCGACTTCGCCACCACGTAGGAAGCGGCTTCGATGAGCCGTGGGTTATCGTAACTGCGGTCGCCGAATTTCTCGAACAGGTGACGGATGGAGACCGTTCGGTTGACCTCGATCTTAGGCGCCCAGAATTGGTCGGTGATATTGACGTCCGTGAGCGGCACGGGTTCAAGCGTGTAAATTGGTTTGCCGATTTGCGCCGCAAAAAGCGCAAGTGAGAGTACCGCCAGGATGAGACCGAGTGTAAGCTTCATAAGCGTCTACCGATTCTTGGACTTAGGATTTCGACTTAAGTATAGACCCTTCGGCTTTGGGGAAAGATTATGATGGTATGGTCTAGCCTATGACCAAGCCATTCATGACCATAGCGGGATGTATCGGCCTCACGGTCATCGGAGCCGGCTATCTGCATTTGTGGGCAGCCCAAGTGCAGAAACCTGCACCGGCGCGTCGTTCGGAAGTGGCCAAGTCTCAGAACCAACTGGTCAGCTCGCCGGCACCCACAACAGCCGCGGCACGTGCGGTCCTCGATAAATACTGCATCACCTGCCACAACGATAAAGCGAAAACAGCCGGACTCCAACTCGATAGTTTGGACCTGGAACATGTCGGGGAGCATGCCGAAACCTGGGAAAAAGTGGCGCGTAAGCTGCGAACCGGTGAAATGCCGCCTCCTGGATTGCCGCGGCCGGATCCCGCCGACTATACCGACGCGACTGTCCAGCTGGAAACTGCGCTGGACGCCGCCGCTGCCGGTAAGCCCAATCCGGGACGCGTGGCAGTGCATCGGCTCAATCGTGCGGAGTACACCAACGCCATTCGTGACTTGCTCGGACTCGAGATTGATGGGCGGGCGCTACTTTCGTCGGACGATGCAGATCAGGAAGGCTTCGACAACGTAGCCAGTGTCCTGTCAGTCTCACCAGCGCTGCTGGAAAATTACCTGTCCGCGGCGCGAACCATCAGTCGCTTGGCTGTCGGCGATACCAGTCTCAATCCGGGCATCGACACATTTAAGCTGTCCAAACTCCTGATTCAAGATGAGCAGATGAGCGACAATCTGCCTTTCGGATCGCAAGGGGGCACGGCCATTCGCTATCATTTTCCCCTCGATGGCGAGTACACCGTCAAAGTTCTCTTGAGACGCGAGGAGTATGATTATCTCGTCGGGATGGGCGAGCCACACCAGATCGACATCCGTCTGGATGGTCGGCTCCTCAAGCGGTTCTCGGTGGGCGGCGAAGCCAAAGGCATGACCATGCCCGAGAGTTTCGCCGGGAATACGCAGGGAGATCCTGAATTCGAGGTCTACATGCATACCGCCGACGCGGGGCTCGAGGCCCGCGTGCCGGTGACGGCCGGCGATCATGAAGTAGGGGTCTCCTTCGTTCGGCGGTTCTGGGAGCCGGAAGGGGTCTCGCAGCCGCCACAGACAGGCTTTGCACGGACGACCAATGAGTACTATCACGGCAATCCCGCGGTGGAGTTCGTGTACATCGGCGGCCCTTATGGCAAAATCGAGCCCGGTGATTCGCCGGCTCGCCGCCGAGTTTTTCTCTGCAACCCCAAGGACGCGGCTGCCGAGGAGCCGTGCGCAATCAAGATTTTGTCCACGATCGCCAGGCGAGCGTATCGCCGGCCCGTTACGGAAGCGGACCTTCAGACCCTGCTTAGTTTTTACCGGGATGGGCGCGTCGGCCAGAGTTTCGATGCAGGCATCCAGCAAGGTATTGAACGGATACTGGCCTCTCCGAGCTTTTTGTTCCGAATCGAACGCGAGCCGGCCGGGATAGCGCCTGGCTCAGTCTATCCTCTAAGCGATCTCGATCTGGCGTCGCGATTATCGTTTTTCCTTTGGGCGAGCGTTCCCGATGACGAACTTCTGAATGTCGCCGGCAGTGGAAAGCTCCAAGATCCGGCGATCGTGGAGCAGCAAGTCCGGCGGATGCTTCGCGATCCCCGATCCAGAGCCCTGGTGGACAATTTTGCGAATCGGTGGCTGGAGTTGAGCAAGTTGTCCGGACTTGTGCCGGATTCAGCAGCTTATCCCGAGTTCGATGAGAATCTCCGGGACGCCATGAAGCAGGAGACGCAACTTTTCATCGCCAGCCAGTTGCGTGAGAATCGCAGCGTGTTGGATTTGTTGACCGCCAACTATACGTTCCTTAATGAACGGTTGGCGAAGCATTATGGGATTCCTAATGTGTACGGAAACCATTTTCGCAGGGTGACTTTTGCGGATGGACAGCGCGGGGGATTGCTGGGCCAGGCCAGTGTTCTCGCCGTGACGTCCTATCCGAATCGAACCTCGGTGGCGATACGCGGCCGATGGCTGCTCGCGAACATGCTTGGTTCGCCTCCTCCACCGCCGCCTCCCGATGTGCCGGACTTGAAGGACGCTGGAGTGGATGGCCAGCCCCGATCGCTCCGCCAACGTATGGAGATTCACCGAAAGAACGTGGCTTGCGCGTCTTGCCATCAGCGGATGGATCCGCTAGGATTCTCACTCGAGAATTTCGATGCGCTGGGAAAGTTCCGCACTGAGAGCGATGGCGCACTGGTAGACGCGTCCGCATCCTTGCCGGACGGCACTCGTTTCGAAGGGCTGTCCGGGCTGCGCATGCTCTTGGCCAGTGACAAAGAAGATTTTGTTCGTACACTCACTGGGAAACTTTTGGCTTATGCTACCGGCCGCGGCGTCGAATACACCGATCTGCCCGCGATCCGCAGAGTCTCGCGAGTTGCGGCCAGAGACGACTATCGTTGGTCATCCATAATATTAGGTGTAGTCAGCAGCCCGCCCTTCAGCATGGGAGTTTCTGGGGGTGGGCCGTCGCTAAGCGCTCAACGATGAGGAGTCTGGGGAAATGATTGTTACGAAGAAGGCTATTCCGCGCCGCACGATGTTACGCGGCATCGGCGCAGCGCTGGCGTTGCCGCTATTGGACAGCATGGTGCCCGCTTTTTCTGCCACCTCCAAGACGGCCGCAAAACCGATCAACCGCTTCGGTGTCGTGTACGTGCCGAACGGCATGATCATGAAGAACTACCTTCCGGCGACCGAGGGCGCGGAATGGGAACTCACTCCGACCTTGAGCGCGCTGGAGCCTTTCCGGAAACAGCTGCTTGTCCTGTCCGGCCTGAACAGCAGCCCCACGCCTGGCCGGCCGGGTGGCGCCCATGCCAAAGCCAGCACGAAGTTCTTGACCGATGTGTCGCCGCCCACTAGCGAGACCTGGCTGGATGCCGGCATTTCCATGGATCAGATCCTCGCGCAGCAGACCGGCAAACAAACCCAGTTGGCGTCCTTAGAGCTGGCAATCGAATCCGGCGAGACAGCGGGCGCTTGCGACACCGGTTTTGCCTGCCCTTACACCAACACGATTTCTTGGAAGAGCGCCAACACGCCCTTACCAACACAAAACAACCCGCGCGTCATATTCGAGCGTCTGTTTGGCGACAGCGGCAGTACCGACCCTAAAGCGAGGCTGGCCCGGTTGCGGCGGCGGCAGAGCATTCTTGACTCGGTGAGCCAGGAGGTGGCGCAGCTCCAAGGGGCGCTTCCCCAGAGCGATCGGACCAAACTCACGGAGTATCTCGACGCCATTCGCGATGTGGAACAGCGCATCCAGATTACCGAAAAACAGAGCAGCCAGGAGCTGCCGCTGGTCGACCATCCCGTGGGTATCCCGTCGGATTGGGAACAGCATGTCCGGTTGATGTTCGACTTAGAGGTGTTGGCGTATCAGTGCGACCTGACCCGCGTCATCACCATGATGCTCGGCCACGAGCACAGCGGCATGACCTACCCGCAGATCGGCGTGCCCGACGCACATCACCCCATTTCGCACCACCAGCAGGAGCCCGAGAAGCTAGAAAAGGTCGCCAAGATCAACGCTTATCACGTAAAGATGTTTTCGTATTTTCTTGGAAAACTGCAGGCCACGCCCGATGGCGATGGCACGCTGCTGGACCATATCACGATGATTTACGGCGCGGGTATCGCCGATAGCAACAGCCACTCCCCCATTAATATCCCAATCGTGTTGGCAGGAGGTGGCGCGGGTAGTCTGAAGGGCGGGCGTCACATTCGGTTCAAGGGCATGCCCTTGGCGAATCTGCACCTGACGCTGCTCGATCACTTCGCTGTGCGTTGGGATCGCCTCGGCGACAGCACGGGGCGAGTCGATCCCAGCATTCTATCTCTTAGCTAAATTCGCAAGATGCTTCTCAACCTGAAGTGCCTGAGCGCCGGATGGTGTTTAGCCGCCATCGCGGCCAGTCTTAGTCCGGCGGCGGCGAGCGATTTGCGGGTTATCCAAGCCGTAAGAAACAATGACACACAACTCGTCCGCCGGTTACTGAAGCAGCACGCCGATGTGAAAGCTACTCAGGGCGACGGCGCAACTGCGCTGCATTGGGCCGCGCACCTCGACAATGTCGCCGCCGCCGATCTTCTGATTCGCGCCGGAGCGCGTGTGAATGCGGCGAATGACGATGGGGCTACGCCGCTCTACCTGGCCTGTATGAACCATAGCGCCCCTATGGTTGAGCGGCTGTTGGCAGGCGGGGCGGATGCGAATGCCAAACTGCTGAGTGGCGAGACGGCGCTGATGACGTGCGCGCGCACCGGTGACGCCACGGCGGTGAAGGCGTTACTGGTCCATGGCGCCAGCGTGAACGCCAAGGAGTCCGCGCACCATCAGACCGCGCTGATGTGGGCGGCGGCAGAAGCCCATCCCGAGGCGGTCCAGATGCTGCTGGAATTCGGCGCGGATCTTCGCGCCCGTTCGGATGCTTATCCGCAGACGGTCGTTGGCGAGCAAACGCAGAGAGCGGGTCGCGAAAAGCTGAATTACACCGTGCTCCGGGGTGGATTCACTCCGTTGCTGTTTACGGTGCGATCCGGAGACGTCGAGTCCGCCAGGCAACTGCTGGAAAAGGGCGCGAACGCCAACGACTCCTTGCCCGACGGCATGACCGCTCTGGTTTTGGCCGCCCACAGCGGGAATGGGAAAGTTGGTGCCGTGCTGCTGGAAAAGGGTGCCGATCCGAACGCCGCCGAAATCGGATATACGGCGTTGCACGCCGCGGTTCTGAGAAGCGACCTGGAACTGGTGAAAGCGCTCCTGGCCCACGGCGCAAATCCGAATGTACCGATGACGAAAGGAACGCCGGTGCGTCGGGACAACACCGACTTCAATCTGCTTGCGCCGCTAGTTGGCGCGACGCCTTATTTGCTGGCCGCGAAATTTCTGGAACCTGAAATCATGCGAGCCCTCAAAGCCGGCGGCGCGGACGCCGAGATCGCGATGCCGAATGGTATCACGCCGCTGATGTTGGCGGCAGGTATCGGGTCGGGGCCTAATCAAAGCCGCCGCGGCATAGCCGTAATCGATTTTGGAAAGGTGGAACCGGAAAGCCAGGTTTTGGGAACTGTACAGACCGCGGTGAGCCTTGAAGCAGATGTAAATGTAGCCAACGGAGACGGGGATACCGCCCTGCATGGCGCTGCCGTTCTGGGATACGACACGGTGGTTCAGTTTCTGGCTGACCACGGCGCCCAGTTGAACGCGAAGAATAAACGTGGCCTGACACCGCTGGCGGCACTGCTTGCCCGGGGGGCCAGGCGAGTACCCGCGGATGCAGAAAATGGCGCGGATCTGACTGGTGCACCCGCTCGCGCGGTCCCGCACGCAAGTACGGTGGCATTGTTGCGAAGATTAGGCGCGACTCAATAAGCCGTTTAAGCTACGCCTGTTTGCGGCGGCGGCGTCCAGAGAGACGCGGTGGGCGGTTAATCAACGTCAGGTCGCTCGTACGGTACCCGATCGTCCCACCTAGCAAACGAGAATCGCCGCCCACTCTTCCGCGATTGGCGGTGGACTTATCAAGCGCCCCACGTCGATAAGCGCCGCTGCTTTCGCCCCGGGCTTTCTTGCGCGGATGCGGCTGGGTTGCAACCGGCCATCCCTGCCACGCTCATCGATATCAATGAATTATTGCGTGGGCTCAACGTTGCCAAAGGGACACTGTGCAACTGGGTGTACCTCCGTCGTATACCGGTCTTCAAGGTTGGACGTCGCATCCGCCTCGACCATCACGAAGTCTTGGAACACTCTGTCAATATCCTATAATCGACGCAGTAGAGGGATTATCTGATCCAACTCTTCCAGCGAGGCCGGGTCTGGTATTCGATGTTTTTACGTGGGAGGGAAGCGGGTGCAGGAAAGCACCGGCACCTCAGATCGCAAAAGGAAGAGAAGTTTGGCGCGCTGCGTTTATCCTAATTCGAGCGGGGTGAATATGCCCAATCGGCGAAGATCACGGTGACGCAATTCGGGCAGCAGTACTTGGACTAGCGAAGGCCAACAGCGTTCGTGGCTCGGAGACGAACAGATCATGACGCTTGCTGAAACATAGGTTCAACATCGCCGAACACTGGCAGTTGTTCTTCGGCAGGAGGAGGTGGTGGTCCTGGAGAACGCCGTCATCGAAATGTTGGTCCCGAGACCGGGGAGGGTGGAAGGACCTCTGGCTGCCCGGGGAAGTTTGAAGACAAAAAAGGGTTGGTGACAGTTCTCGCAAGTGATTGGGAAACCAGGTAGAATGAAGGCTCGGTGAGGTGCGAGAGTGGTTGAATCGGGCGGTCTCGAAAACCGTTGAACCTTTGCGGGTTCCGTGGGTTCGAATCCCACCCTCACCGCCAGAATCAATAGCTTAGAAGCAGTCACTAATTTTGGTGGGCAACGGTGGGCAATGACGTTATAATCCGCCAAGGTCCACATGCCCCTGAACCTTTACCGCCGCCACCTCAGAATACAAGGCAAGTGTGTCGGTGGTCACACTCCAGATTCCCGAAACTACGAGCCTGAGGAACTGCGCCGCGGCTGGAAGAAGTGCCACTGCTCGATCTATGCGGCTGGCACACTCGGCGGCTTATTCAAACGGAGAAACACGAAGAAGGCGACTTGGGCGGAAGCAAAGGCTGTCCTCGCCGCGTGGGAATCTGTTGGTACATGGGATGGGCCGTGTCAATCCCTTAATCCATCCGAATGGTCGTTGGCTTCCGCCACGGAAGCGCCAAAGCAGTCTGCAATCGCCATTCAGTTGGCCACAGACGCATACCTCTCCAACCGCGCAGGCCGCGGCATTGCGCCGGCGACGGTCCGAAAGTACAAGACCTTTGTGAACCAACTACTAACATTTGCCGCGGGATACGTCATGATCGACCAAATTCAGATCACCGACATGGATGAATTCTATTCCCGCTGGAAAGACGGCATCCGGGCGAAGGGGAAGAAACTTGAACGGCTGAACGGGTTTTTCAAGTTCTGTGTAAAGCGAAAGTGGATCGGGGAGAATCCCGCTGCTGATCTGGAAGCGCCTGTGGGGGCAGGGACGGCAGCGAACCGAATGCCATTCACCGATGCTGAACTCGTGAGAATCTACGAAGCCTGCGATAGGCTGCGAGACGTTGACTGGAAGAATCATCTCGGGTCAGGCTCCTGGGGCGGCGATGAGGTCAAAAGCATGGTGATGCTCCTCGCCTGGACCGGACTCCGCATCAGCGACGCCGCGACCTTCGACATGAACCGTGTTACTCCACATCCAGACGGCGGCGCGAATGTCTTTTTGCGAATGCACAAGGCAAAAGGTCCGTTGTTCACGTGGGTAGGTGACTGGCTCTATGAGCGTCTTCTCGCACGTGAGCGGAAATACGGCTCCAGAATATTCGCTTGTGGCATGTCCGAGAGACTGGAGACAGCGACCGATCTGTGGCGCCGTAGAATTAATCGAGCATTCGACCTCGCGGGCGCATTTGAGCACGGAACACCAACGCCACATATATTCCGGCACACATTCGTCCGCTTGCTGCTTCAGCGCGGCGTATCTCCTCGCGATGTTGCGGATCTGATCGGCGACACCGAAGAAGTGGTCGTCAAGCATTACGCGCGGTGGGTACCCGAGCGGCAGGAGAGGCTTACGAACATTCTCCGAAAAAAACTGTCAACCGCTGTATGTCGCCAAAAACGCATGCGCGTCACTCACGCAGCCTCTTCCCAGGAATAACTATGGTGGAGCCCTCGTGCGTAGCCATAACTTCGTCTGACGCTGACGAACGTTGAGCAATACTGTACCAGCGGCGGAACAGGCATGCATCGCGCGGGGACTTTGCGAGTCCAAACCGCCGCAGACAGTGCAAGAGCGGCCCGGAAAAGTGCGCTCTCTGCGACCTGTGGGTCCCTTTTTTGCGAAATAGATCCGCTGGCCGGTTTGAGCACACGGCGCTCCGGCGCCGGAGCGCAAGGAAAGGCATCGCGTCGGCAGACGCGAGCTCCTAGGCAGCTTTGCACCAGCTATATCGATGATGAAGTCCTCCGAGCCGCGCACTGGAGATCACTGTCGCAGCCGACGAAGGCTTCGTTTCCACTGGCCGTCTATTCGGTGTGTCCTTATCGAGGGAATCGTGAATCCGGTCATAGTGGTGGTAGTTCAAGTAATCGCGAATTAGCCGCCGCAGATGTTTTTCGTTCAACGCGATTACATGGTCGAGAATCTCGCGGCGGCAGCTTCCCACCCAGCGTTCCGGAGTCCCGTTTTGCCACGGTGCTTGAACACTCGTGCGCTTCGGTCGGAGGCCCGTCGCCTTCAGGAAGGCAATCACATCGGCATCGAATTTCGAGTCGTGGTCGAGGATGGCATACCGATACGGACCAGCCTCAGGAAACGCTTCACGGAGTTGTTGCACCACCCACTCGGCATTCGGGTGACGAGTGATGTTTAAGTGCAGCACCCTGCGCCGGCCATGCTCGATTTCGAAGAAGCAATATAGCAGCTGGAAGGTCAGCGTGGGTACGGTAAAGAAGTCGAAAGCGACGATCACCTCGCGATGGTTAGCGAGGAAGGCGAGCCAGTGTTTGGCAGGATCGCCGCGTCGCCGCAAGCGTTGCAGATATCTGGCGACGGTACGCTCGGAGATCTCGAAGCCGAGCTTTTGAAGCTCCCCGTGTATCTTCGGTGCTCCCCAGCCCGAATTCTCAGTCGCCATGCGGCGGACGAGAGTCCGAATCTCCATGCTCACCTTGGGTCGGCCGCCGCGCGGCCGTGATCGCCAGCGCCAGTACAGGCGAAAGCCCGCCCGATGCCATCCGACCACCGTCTCCGGTTTTACTATGACCAGAACATCCGACCATCGCCGCCATATCTGCCGCAGAGTCGCCCAGAAGAAGCGGTCGAGGCGGTTCAGTGAAGGACGCGGTCGCTTTCGTTTGAGTACGGCGACCTGCTGCCGCAGAGCGAGCACTTCAAGCGAGATGTCCAACCGAGTTCGGAACAGAATTCGGATGGCGGCCAGAAACGCGAGCATCAAATTGAGCACGAACCAACCGTTTTAACATCCAGGACACCCTCCCATCACGGCCGTGGCTTCGGATGGCAAGCTCCTGATTCAAATAGGTCACGAGCTTTTTGACTACACACAGGAGCTATACCCCCGAGGAACTCAAACCCAACTCAGGGGCTTTCGCCTTCCCTAACGAAGGAATTCACATCACGGTATTGTATGACCGATTGGTATGGTCAGAAAAGATGCCAGGCTTTGCTCATGTGCTGTTGGCTCACGTGTTGGTTCACGAGATTACACACTTATTGGAAGGAACCTGCCGACACTCGACGGCTGGGATCATGAAAGCAAATTGGACACTTCATGACTATTACGACATGCAGGCGAAAACGCTGCCCTTTGCTTCCGAAGATGTAGAACTGATTCACAATGGTATGAACCATCGGTATGACCGCGCGGGAAAGACTGCCGGAACGGCACTAGGGAGACGACAGCTCGATTTGTCGGCTCGATAAAGAAGGCCAGCCCACCGATTACCCTCACTCCCCTGGAATTTCGCCTCATGGGCGTGATCGCCCAGATTGTCTTGATGTTTCTCCCAACCGCCGTGATGACTGTGACGACCGCAATTGCGCCAAGGAGAAATCAACATGAGCATCGAGTCTGAGAACACCAGCACGATCGCAGCTGAAGCTCCGGCGACCAAGGGCCCGCTCAAGGCCAAGAAGGCGAAGCCCGCGAAGAAGGCGCGCCCGGCTAAGAAGATCGCCTAGCCAAAGCAGACCGCGCGATTAAGAAGGCCGACGTGATTTGCCATCATGAAGCGCGCCAAGGGCGCCACATTGCCTGAGATCATGAAGGCTACTGGTTGGCAGCCGCACACGGCGCTCGGCTTCGTCAACATCCTGGGCAGCAACGGAGGCGAGAAGATCGAGTCGTCCAAGAACGCTGCGGGCGAGCGGACGTACAAGATCGGGAAGTAGCTTCACGCAACTCGTCGTCTAAACGCCGCCTCGGCCACGCGCCAGGGACGGCGTTCTTGCTTCTGGGCGGGAGTAAGTGACGTCACGGACCCGTTACGGACACCGCCTATGCGCGAAGTCATTACCCATAATCGCCTGAGCCAAGGAGAAGTGCGATTCCCGGCTTCTTACGATCCTCACCACGAGACTGTTTTGGCAAACCGTCTTCGCAGGACGAATCCCATTACCAGGAGCACAATGGATATCGGGACTGCGGTTCTCGGTTCCGGAACGGAGACCAACGCGAGGCCGGATATCTCAAGGTCGGCCGGAGCCCCGCAGCATTCGCCGTATACCAACTGGAAAGGAAAGTTGCCTGAAGGACCGGTGTACGTTTGAGTGGTAACTACAAAACCAGTTGGGCCGGGGGCGTTGATCACAGTAGTGCTGCCGATCGTAAACGTCAGACCATCGTCATGCCCCGCGCTAAAGGTTTCCCCATTGGTTACCGTCACCGTGCCGGTGAAGTTGAACAGCGTGTCCAAGAGGGAATCGCCCGCGTGAGTCGATCCCGAGGTGATGGTCGCGCCACCGGACGCGATAAATGCCCCAATTGTGTATGCGGCGGGAGGCGATTGAAAGTTGATTGTGGTTCCCGGTAGGTCAAACGTGACCGTCGCCGGACCGGCGGGCACATTCGCCGGAGTCGCGTTCTGAGAAATTGCCGAGCTGACTTCGTAAATGGAACCAATGATGGTTGCCTGCACGGGAGTAATCAACAGGAACCCGGCGCATGCGCCGACCGGGATGCGTAAAAACTTGAGCTTCGTCATCTTTTCTCCTCCTGAAAAGTCGCCTTTCGGCTAGACCTATTCTACACCGCGGCTACCTAGTACCGGTACTGGTAGTAGTTCTAATACTCGACAAGTTGGTCCGTAACTGGCACATAACACATTACTTATAATAGTCCATAAGACTACGGGTGGTAGGGTGTAACAACCTGATTCTAAAAACTTACGTCATCAAGAGTGGATTCTATTACCGGAGACACTCTCCGGTTGCAAGTTTTTTCGCGAATGGCTACAAAACGTTTTAAAATCTCACACCCGAAAGCCGCGCGCTGACGCGGAACGGAATCGCGACCGTGTTTTCGAAGCGGCGAAGGAGGCGTTCACGCGATCCGGCGCAGATGCAAGCCTGGATGACATTGCCAAACAGGCGGGCGTCGGGCCGGGAACGTTATATCGACATTTTCCTTCGCGCGAGGCGCTGATTGAGGCGGTTTATCGGACGGAGGTCGAAAAGCTGGCCGCTGCGCAACGGAACTTTGCCGAGACCATGCCCCCGATTGAAGCCTTGCGAGCGTGGATGTTGTTGTTCGTGGACTACATCGCGGCGAAGAAGATCATAGCCCAGGCGCTAAATACACTGATTGGAGATCCCAAGAAGGTGTTCGAAGCTTCTTACACGCAGGTCTGGGAAGCGATTCGTGCCCTGGTGAAACGCGCCGTCAAAAGCGGCGACATACGTAAAGACATTGACCCTATCGATCTACTTCGCGCTCTGATCGGCGTTGCCAATGTGTCGTCCAGCCCTGACTGGCAGCAAAGCGCGCGGAGAGTGGTGGAGATTCTCATCTTGGGTGCACGGCCATTGAAATGACCCCGACAGCATTATTCCAAGAAACAGTGGGAGACGATGGCGCGACAGTTGAACGATCAAGAAAAGCGAGACAGCGCTCATCTCGTGATTGAACTTACGCCGAAATCGTTCACCGTCCAAGTCAATGGCCTCATCGATGGTCAAGTTGTGGTACATAATGTCGGCCCTACCGTAGCATCCGAAATCAGAATGGAAATTGAACTTTCCGAATTGGTCGGCGCGCATGGCGGGTATGCGGAACCTCCAGGATTCAACCCAGAAGTCGTTCCGCATCCAATCGGAAATGGCCCAAACCTTGCCGGAGGAGACCGTTTCACCTTTCCTTTCACTCAATTCGTCGCGGACTGGCAAGAAGTTACCAACCTCAGGACTACGATCATTATTTGGACGTATGCAAGCTATCGTAATATCTTTGGAGTCGCCGATGTTGCACCGTACTGCCTCTATTACCAAGCTCGCCCGAATAGGTTCGTTACATGTCCATCCCGTGCTCCTGGCGGGGTTGTTCAACTCGGGCCCAAACACAAGCGGTAGCACATTGCAGCTCCAAATCAGCCTGCCACGCCTTCGAGGACGAGACCATCCAGATCAGCCAAGTAAGTTGCCGCCCTGCAACGGTCGTCTATCAATTGTTTCCTGACAGATATCAAGAATACGAGCAATCAGCATCAAAAAGACCAGCACTCTGCGAAGGCGCTGCGAAGGCGCCCGTTGGGTATGAAGCAACTATGTCGCTCACAGAACGACCGTGGTCAGGATCGAAAGAGGTCAGGCTGGTCACAGGGCCTGAAAAAGTTAGAACGAGAAGGTCTCTGTTTGCCGAGTTGGAGTTTGAGAAACCACAGACACGAGGCAATATATAATGCACACTACGTGTATCTTCTGGACGTGTTCTCGTTGCCATGGTTGAAGGAGTCTCTGTTTTGAAGGCAGTACCGATATGGATTGTCAGACTCGCCTGCGCATTTGTTCTCTCGGGTATTCTGTGCCTTGGGCTTTGGCCGTTTCACCGACCAAAGAATGCGGTTACCTGGGTAGAGAATCGGGATGGGCTGGAATTCGGAGATTACGGCATAGTACGGAGCTCCGGCATATTTAAGAGTTCGCCAGACCAGGTGTCGTCCACGCTTGAGATTTGGTTGGAGCCTGGGCTAACAATTGACTCGAACACAATCCTCGCCTTTTCCACCGCCGACAATCCGCTGCGATTCTCGCTGCACCAATATCTCTCGAGTCTCATTGTCCGTCACGAGGACAACAGTGGCGATCGATCCGAGATCAGCATTGCTGATGTGTTCCGCCAAGGGAGGCCAATCTTTCTCACGATCGCATCAGATGCACAAGGTACCACTGCGTATATCGATGGACTACTCGCGAGTACGTTCCCGCGGTTCCGGCTTGCAGATGATCTCAGGGGGGAACTTGAAGTCGGTACGTCTCCCGTTGTAAGCGACGCCTGGCAGGGAGAGCTGCGGGGCGTTGCCGTATACTATCGCGAGCTCACGGCCGCTCAAGTGCGCCGACATTACGAGACGTGGATGCAACACGGACGGCCCGAACTCTCACGCGACGAACGGCTCGTTGCGCTATATCTTTTCAATGAGCATGCCGGTAACACAGTCCATAATGCGGCTCCTGTGGGAATCGATCTCGACATCCCAGAACGGTACTCCCTTCTGCATCAAAAACGATTCGAACCGTTTTGGAAGGAGTATAGGCCAGTTTCGGAGCATTGGATGGACATCCTCATGAACATTGTGGGGTTCATCCCGCTTGGATTCGCTTTTTGCGCCTATTGGTCAGTGACGCGGTCGGTTAAGTCGGCGCTCGTACTCGTAACTTGCCTCGGTTTCGCAGTCAGTTTCACGATCGAATTTTTTCAGGCCTACCTACCCACGCGACACTCGGGGACGACGGATCTCCTCACAAACACGCTTGGCGCGTTCTTTGGGGCAAAGCTTTGGGCGAATGATGTTTTCCGAATGTTATTCGCAAAGATCAGTCGAACTTCGCTGGTTATATCGTAATCGTGTTCCTGATCGTCTATTGCATACATGACAAAGACGCATCCAGAGGCCGTGGCAGTGATGCGAGTGGGGAGATCACGGGCTACTTCTCTGGCCCTGGCCAGCTGTATGGTCCTACACATGGATTCGAGCTCAACAAGATTCCGTAAGATCAGATCAACGATAAAGATTTTAACGCCGATGGCTGACGCGTGCGTGACGTTAGGCATTATGGATCAAAGAGCTCAGGTGCGATCTCCTCGACGCTGGCGAGTTGGTTTACGCCTGGATGCCGACTGACGGCTCAGTTGAATCCGAATCTCAGGAACAGACCAGAAGTAACGAACTGTACATGCGTCCGAACGACACTTCTGCGAGAAGTGGGACGTAGGGGCTTGAACGCCACGTTTTAGGGTCGGGAAACTCGGAACTGCAGACTTTAGTCTCTGCGTCTCTCACGTCCAAACGAATGAGCTCAATACCATCTTGCGAGCGGCTGGGCCGCAGAGGTAAGATCGTTGAACTTGCGGGTCTCACCCAACAAGAAATCTCCAAGGAGGGATCACGACCATGAACTTCCTTCAAATCGCCATCTTGCGTTGGTATAACGCGAATCTGACAGCGAGCTTTGCCGCCGGGCCGTTCCCGTTTGGCATAGCTTTCGATGGAGTAAACATATGGGTCGCGAACAACAGAGGCAACAATGTCAGCAAGCTGCGTGCATGTGATGGCGCCATCTGGGGACATTTGCCGTGGGCACTTTCCCCGAAGATGTGGCCTTTGATGGCGCAAACATCTGGGTGACGAACTTCGGCAGCAACAACATGACCAAGCTCCGTGCCAGCGACGGCACGACTCTGGGTACATTTGCTGTCGGAACCGGGCCCGAGGGCGTAGCCTTTGACGGCGCGAATGTGTGGGTATCGAATTCCTCCAGCAACAACGTGACCAAGTTGCGGGCGAGCGACGGCACTACTTTGGGAGCGTTTGCCGTGGGAAACCAACCCCGTTCGGTGGGGTTTGATGGAGAGCACATCTGGGTGACGAATCGGCTCAGCAACAGTGTGACCAAGTTGCGGGCCACCGACGGTGCGAATCTCGGAACATTTGGGGTAGGGACCTTTCCGCTTGGCTTAGCGTTTGATGGTGCACACATCTGGGTGTCGAACGCAAACAGCGACAATGTGACCAAGCTTCGGGCCAGCGATGGCGCTAATCTTGGGACATTTGCCGTGGGAAGCGGCCCCCGGGCAGTGGCCTTTGACGGGTCAAATTTGTGGGTAGCAAATACCTCAAGCAACAATGTGACCAAGTTGCGGGCCAGCGATGGCTCCAATCTTGGGACATTTCCAGTAGGAAATGGCCCAGAGAACGTCGCATTTGACGGTGCGAACATCTGGGTATCCAATTCCGTCGACAATACCGTTTCGAAGCTATAAGGTAAAGTACTTGCCAACGGCCGCCCTTGCGGAGCCTCTATAGCCCGCTCGATTCGCCACAAGATTTAGCGAACATCCCGTCGGCCCTTCCCAGCGCTTCAATGGGAGCTTCGCACGAAGGCGTGTGTTCCTGTCGCGTCGAAGAAGTAGCCAGTGACGTCGTCGCGGTCGTTGATGCTGGTGGGGGTTCCAGCATCGAAGACTGTGACATGGCCCTTGTTGTCCCGCACAAAGTCGTGTGTACCTGTTGCGTCGGGCAAGCCAAATCCGACAACGTCGCCCGGTTCGTTTATGCTGACCGGGAAGCCGCCGAAGACCTCAAAGGTGCCATTCCGCATCCGAATAAAACCGCCATTATTGACTGAACAGGAAAACGAGCCAGCGACATCTCCATTGTTATTGATGCTGACGGGACTCGTAATAGGGAATCCACAAAGCGGAGGGCCGGATGCACCGGGAGCATCGAACAATGTGATCTCCCCGTTCCGGTCTCCCACAAAGCCACGCAGATGAAATAGGGCTTTGTTAATACCCGTGATATCGCCGCCTGCATTGATACTCGTTGCCGTCAAACCCTGGGGAGCCAGGAAGAAGGTTGTTATGACACCATTTTTGTCTCTGATAAATGCGTATAGAAATTCACTGCAAGCCGGTGCGCAACCGATCCAACCCGCGATCTGACCGCTGTTGTCGATTGCGAGCTGGCCCACTACAGTCTCATGCGGACCAAAAATTTGAGGGACATCGAACAGGGTGATATCCCCGGTCCCGTCCCGCAAGAAGCACTCCGTGTTTCCGAGGCATCCCGTCACCACCCCCGCGTCATTGATGGCTGTAGGCGTGCCATCAAATAGAGCTAGATTTCCATTGGAATCTCGAACGAAACCGTGTGCAAAACCTTGGGTATCGAAGAAGCTCCCCGTAACGTCTCCACGGTTGTTGATGCCGACCGGATAGGTCGCAACAGCGCCGGGGACATCGAAAACGGTGTAGGTTTGCGCCAAGATGCTCGTAGCGAAACTAGCAAGGAAAATCACTTTACAAATTAGTCTCGCCGGCTTACGCCATGCTTCCCGTCTCATTGTTTACCTCGTGTTTCTCAGGGGGCATTTGAGCATCCACATGCGTAGGGTGCTAAACGCAACTCGCAGTCCTTTGAAAAATTGCGCCAAGCTCCATTTGGATGGCGGTTTTCGGCATCACGCTTGACAATGGTCTTGTCTACAGGATGGGATTTCAGGCAAACAAGGAGGATAATTCGCCAGAAATTCGAATTGTCGCAGAATTATCCAGAGCCTTACCGATGTGCCCACTTGAGAGACTGTTTTCGAAGCTACGAAACCTCTCCGTTTGATTGATAAGCGTGCTACAGAGCCCCGCTGCTCGTCCTCCGATAGCGGGCTGTACACGGTTTTGTACGATGAAATTGACGAAGCAACGAATCATCCTCATCGAACGCGTTCCAGAACCCATTAGTTATCTGCGATGAGCAGTGGTTGGGTGTTCGAATTCCAACACTCCTAGAGCATACTGATATCCCGACTGCGACCAGGCGCATGCCGATGCCCGTTATCTCGGCCAGCGACGCCTGTCCTCCGCAAGAATTGCATCCGGCCGGCGCCTCGTCGGCCTTAGGCAGCGCTTGTGAGCTCATGTAAAATGTGGCGTGTTCAAGCTCATATGTTTGTTATTGTCCTCTCGCACCGCACTCGTTGCCGAAAACTTGTTTCTTCGCAGGCAACTCGCCCTGTTTCAGGAGCGCGGTGTCAAACCGCGACGTTCGACGCTTGGCATCCGTACCGTTATGGTCTTGTTTTCCAGGTTCTTCCATTGGCGGGAAGCCCTCGTCATTGTCAAGCCGGAGACGTTTATCAAATGGCATCGAACTGCTTTTCGAGAGCTCTGGAAATGGAAGTCTCGGAGATCCGGCCGACCACAGCTGCGAGGGAATCTGCAGACGCTCATCTGGCAGATGGCGTGCGAGAACCCGACCTGGGGCGAAGAGCGCATTGCGAACGAACTAAAGGTCAAGTTGGGCATCCGGGTCTCACCGCGAACGGTCGGCAAATATCTCAAGCGACGAGGTCGGCCAAACGGTGGAAACAAGGACCAGCGCTGGGCTTCCTTTGTTCGCAATCAAGCCAACGTGATTGCCGCCTGTGATTTCTTCGTCTCAGTCTCGTTGACCTTCCGATTTCTGTACGTCTTCGTGGCCATGGAAATCGGATCGCGACGGATATTGCATTGTAATGCCACCGCTCATCCGACGGCAGAATGGACGACACAGCAATTCCGAGAGGTTTTCGCCGATGTTCATCCGTACCAATTTGTCATTCACGATCACGATTCGATCTTTTCGGCCTCACTGGATGCAGCGCTCGGCGACTTCGGAGTGCGGATCTTAAGAACGCCGGTACAAACTCCCACGGCGAACGCCTACTGCGAGCGGCTCGTTGGCACGATTCGCCGGGAGTGTCTGGACTATCTCATTCCGGTGAACGAACGGCACTTGCTCCTGACTCTGAGAGAATTCGCTGCCTATTACAATCGATCACGCCCTCATTCTGCTCTAGGCCCTGGAACTCCCGAGCCCATTCTGCCGGGTGTCGTGAACAGCAATTCTAGGCATCAGCTTCCCACTGGTTGCAGCGTCAGATCGAAGCCAATGCTTGGCGGACTGCATCACGATTATCGGCTGGAACGGGAGGCTGCTTAGCGCCGCATGGCTTTTTTGCGGACCACAGCGTTATCCGACCGAAGTCGGCCAAATCCGGTTTTTAGGTGCCAATCCTTTTGATCCGTGCGGGTCAACTTCAGGGATGGTGCGGTCCCTCCGCTACGACCCCGCCGACCCCTTGATTTGCACCAGCAACCAGCCCCGGGCGAGGCGCCAGTCGCGGGTGACCGTCTCAACTGACACTTTGAGTACGGCAGCGGTATCTTCTACGCTCAAGCCGGCGAAATAGCGCAGTTCCACGACCTTCGCCTTTCGAGGATCGCCCTGCGCCAGTTCATCCAGCGCGTCGTTCAGCGCGATCAAGCGCTGGTCGTTGCCCTTGTTCAGGTCTAGATGGAGCACGTCATCAAGTTCAACGCGAACGAGTCCGCCGCCGTGTCTCGCCGCGGCCCTCTTCCGTGCAGCATCCACCAGAATGCGGCGCATGATCTGAGCGCAGACGGCGTAGAAATGCGCTTTGCCTTCGAGCGTCATGTTGCGGGTGTCGATCAGTTTCACGTAAACCTCATGCACCAGGGCGGTCGCTTGCATGACGGGTTCGGCGCGCTCCCGCCTCATAAAACCGACGGCCAGGCGGTGAAGCTCGTGATAAACACGCGGTGCCAGGGCATCCAGCGCGGCCGCGTCGCCGCCCGCCCACGCGAGCAGAAGTTGCGTCGTTTCAGAGGTTTGAGAATCCGGGCCCAAGACGACTCAAAGCATAACATGAAAAAGTAGCCGCTACGTTACGGTTTTGAGAGGAGAATTTCGCAAGGCTCTCCGGAGGAAAGTTTTTCCCAAAAAGGAGACGAATTCAAATGAAACTCAACCAAGCGATTTTTATTCCGCTTTTCGCTTTGTCCTGGAGCGCGATCCAGGCAGGGAACGTAGTCACCGATTGGAATAGCATCGCGTCAACCACAATCGTGACAAATGCCGGCAAGAATCCTGCGGCGTCCGCCGTGTGGTTCGCCTATTCGAGCCTCGCTGTGTACGACGCCGTGAATGCCGTCACCGGCCAGTATCAGCCGTTTTACTACCGGTTCGCCGCTCCAGCAAACGCATCCACGGGCGCTGCAACAGTTGCCGCCGCGCACCGCGTGCTGGTCAACTACTTCCCCTCACAACAAGCGGCGCTGGACGCCCAGTATACGGCCGCGCTGGCGGGGGTTGCGGATGGCGGCGACAAAACCGCGGGAGTGGCTGTCGGGGAAGCCGCCGCTATGGCGGTTATCAGTGCCCGTCTCGGAGATGGTTTGGAAGCCAATGTTTCCTATACTCCGGGATCGGATCCGGGCGCATGGATTCCCACACCTCCGGCATTCGCTGCCCCGGCTGTGCCGTGGCTCGGCCAGATGCGGCCCTTCACGATGAAAGCCGCGGCGGACTTCCTGCCGGACGGCCCCACTGCCCTGAACAGTGAAGACTGGAAACGCGACTATAACCTGACCCGCATCTATGGCGGCACCGACAGCACCATTCGCTCGGCTTCCGAAACCGAGATTGGCGTCTTTTACACCGAGCACACGGGACAGCAGTACGCTCGCATGTTCAACGCGCTCGCCATCGCCAACAATCTCGGCATCGCAGATTCAGCGAGGATGATGGCGATGTTGTGGACTGGCTATGCGGACGCGGCCATCGGGTGCTTCAACGCCAAATATAAGTTTGGGTTCTGGCGTCCGGTAACCGCGATCCCGGTCGGAAGCGACGTCAATCCTCTATCTGGCTCCGCGGCTGATTTCCCGGCGGACACGGCCTGGGCGCCTTCCGGTGGTGCAACTCCGGCGCACCCGGAGTATCCCGCCGCTCATGGCTGCGTTACTGGCGCGGTCTCAAGCCTGATTGCGGACTTCTTCGGCACCACCCGCGTGACGTTTTCAGTCGACTCGAAGTCGTTCTCCGACGGACTTCACACCCATAACTTCACCGATACGCGCGATTTGATGGACGACGTGTTCTGGGCCCGGATCTATGCCGGTTTCCACTTCTATCATTCGCTCGAAGCCGGGAGGCAACTTGGGCAGTCCGTGGCTGGCCAGGTGGTCCGAAACCATTTCCGGGCGGAGCAGCCGCGCTAAGACGGATTGGAAGTTTGCGGTCGCGGCTCTGCAGTGTGCCGGGTCTACCGGTTCCGGTGCAGAGCCGCGCACCTTAAGTGAGCGGTTGCATCGAGCTTACATTTGCAAATAGCTCCGAGTTTCAACTCGGGGTTCTTCCGTTTCGGCGAAACGAATAGGACCATGCGATACACTCTCCTCTATGACCCCCGAAGAGTGGCGGGCCCTGGAGGAACTGTACCGGGCAGCCCTGGCCCTTCCTCCTTCCGAGCGAGCCGTGCTCTTGAACCGCGCGGACCCCGAACTTCGTGCAACGCTGGTCGCAATCCTATCCCGGGAGGGTGCGTTTTCGAAGGATGGCGCTTTCCTCGATCGTCCGGTGTGGGAAGGCCATCAGAGTTTGCTGAAAACTGAGTCCCTAGCGGTTGTGGGCAGCCAGCTTGGACCCTACCTGATTGAGCAGAAGATTGGACAGGGGGGCATGGGTGAGGTCTTCCGGGCTACCGATACCCGGCTCAACCGCACGGTCGCGATCAAGACCTCTTTCGTCCAGTTCACCGATCGCTTCGAGCGCGAGGCCCGCGTCATCGCCGCCCTGAACCATCCCCACATCGCGGCGCTTTATGACGTTGGATCGAGCCCCTCCGGATTTGGTTATCTGGTGCTCGAATACGTAGAAGGACTCACTCTCGCGGATTTGATCGCGAAAGGCCCGGCCGAGCCTCGGGAGGCCCGCAGGATCGCGCTTGAGATCGCGGAGGCTATCGAGGCAGCCCATGAAAAAGGCATCGTTCATCGCGACCTGAAACCAGGCAACATCAAGCTGGGCGAAGGCGGGGCCGTCAAAGTGCTGGACTTCGGCTTGGCGAAGGCGATGGGCGATAGCCAGCCCGCTCCGTCCCCTGAGACCCCCAACAAGGAGATCACCCACACGGGTATTATTCTGGGCACTGCGCCTTATATGTCGCCGGAACAGGCGTTGGGTGGTACGGTTGACCGAAGGTCGGACATCTGGTCCTTTGGTGTGGTGCTTGCCGAGATCCTTTCGGGGAAACGCCTTTTCACGGGGGCTTCCATCAGCGACATTCTTGCGTGTGTGGTTCGCACGGAGCCCGACCTTTCAGATGTTCCATCGCAATGGGCGCCGCTCATCCGCCGCTGTCTTACGAAAGACGTCCGGCGGCGCTTGCAGTCCATCGGTGAAGCACGCCTGATGTTGGAGGATGGCTCCGCCGAAGCGCCTCCCGCGCCACCAGTCACGCACGGGGCGCGGCGGAAATGGATGCTGCCTGCTGCGGTCGTGATCTCGCTCGCCACGTTGGGCGCAATGGCCTGGACCCTGCTTCGGGGTCGCCCCTCCGCGCCGGCCGTGGCATTGACCGCTTCGCTCCTGCCACCTCCGGGGACCAGTTTCCGTTTCGCGCGGAACGGCGAGGGCGGATTCGCGCTGTCTCCTGACGGGACGATGCTGGCCTTCGTCGGGCGCACGGAAGGGAAGGCGCAGTTGTGGGTGCGCTCGCTGGGAGAGTCCGAATCAAGACTTCTACCGGGCAGCGAAGGCGCCTACGATCCATTCTGGTCGCCGGATTCACGCTGGATTGCGTTCTTTACGCCGCAGAAGCTGAAGAAGACTGAAGTTGCAACGGGTGCCTTGACTGATCTGTACGATCGGCCGAACGCGAACCTCATGGGGAGCTGGAGTCCAAGCGGTGTCATCGTAACAGCATCTCCCAACTCATCCTCGATTCCTCTTAAAGGTTTGGGTGGCCCCATTATGAGGATGCCGGACGCCGGCGGAATGCCTGTGCCGGTGCCGGGAACGGAACGCGGAGTTACGCCGCATTTCCTTCCAGATGGGCGGCGATTTGTGTTTGTGAGACCAGGCGAGCGGGGATCCGATCTCTGGCTCGCCTCCCTTGATCCGGGCGAAAAGCCGCGCCGGGTTGGCGAGATTGGCGAACACCCAATCTGGTCGGCGGGACACCTGCTCTCGGTCGTCAACGGTATCCTGATGGCCCGGCCCTTTGATCCGGCACGGGGAGAGTTCACGGGAGAATCGTTTCCGTTGAAGGCACCGCTCGCAAGCCGCGTCCTCTTTGGACACTCATTCTCCGACTTTTCCGCGAATTCTCTTTCCGGCAACACACAAGGCATGCTGGTATATCCGCCGCAGACCAATTCGCTGACAGCGCTTCGCTGGCGCGACAGGGCCGGTAAACTGTTGGGTTCGCTGGGCGCTCCAGGTGAATACTACACACCGCGCATTTCGCCGGACGGCAGGCAAGTCGCATTTGCGCGCAGGGACAGCAATAACTCGGATATCTGGGTGGCGAACCTGACTGGAAACGTATTCACACGCCTCACCTTCGATCCGGCCATTGATGAAAACCCGATATGGTCACCGGATGGCGCTACGTTGACCTTTTCGAATGATGCTGCAGGGCGTGCGAACCTGTACCGTAAGGCGGCCTCCGGCGCAGGAACCATCGAGAGGCTCACGACCCACATCGCAGAACAGGAGCCACTGGACTGGTCGCGCGATGGGCGCTTTCTAGTCTATACGCAGATCACCGCGCCTACCGAGGTCATGATACAGGCTGCGAGTGGCGGCGAGCCGGTGAGTTTCCTTGGGCAGCATGCGCACGGAGCAGTCCACTTCCAGTTCAATCCGGGCGCGCCCCGCTGGATCGCGTACGACTTTGACGACAGCGGCCGTCGCGAGATTTACGTTCAGGCGTTCGAGCCCGGCAAGCCCGCTTCCCCCGCACGCTGGCAGATTTCTGATGCGGGAGGGCAGATGCCCCGGTGGCGGGGCGACGGTAAGGAGATTTTCTACCTTTCGCTGGGCGGAAAAATGATGGCCGTGCGCGTTTCCGGCGACGGCGCCGCGTTCCAGTCGTCGGCCCCGCAGATCCTGTTCGACGCCACGGCACCTCAGTTGCGGACGCCGAACTGGGAATACGACGTGTCGCTGGACGGCCAGCGCTTCCTCATGATCGAACCCCTGGTCGACCCTGAGCACCAGCCCTTGACGATCGTGGGCAATTGGCGATACAGATAGCTCCCGGTGGCCCGGAGCTATTTTAGGTTGGGAGCGGATCGTCAGACTCTCGGAGAATGCTCCCCGAGCTGGCTTTCTTGGACATCGGTCGTGGTAAGTCGCCGTCCAATCAATGAGCCAACGCCCCTCGCGTGCTCATCGCTTCGGGCGTGGCTGACGTTTCATGGGCTGAATCAGCATGCGCTGGTGGCCGACACTGGAGGTCGTTCCTGCTTGGGAACAGACCGTTGTGCAACATTGTCGGCAGCGATCTGGCGCCTACGTCGTGTGGCCCCTCGCGGCTATAGTCCTACCGAACCGTCATGGAGCCAGAACTTCCTTTGGTGCTCTTCGCGGTGTGCTATCAATGAATCTCATGGCAACTGAAGAAGAACTGAAAGCGGAAATCGCGCGGTTTCGTGCTGAGAACCAAGCGTTGCAAAGACCAGCACGTGGGCAGATGTCCCTGAAGGTGAGCCGAGAAAGGTGCGCTTTCCGTATACGGGCTAGGACGTCTTCCAGTCACACTCTATCGCGAGCAGTGGGAAAAGCTCTTGGGCATGGCAGATGAGATCCGCGCATTCATCGAGGCAAACGATGGGGCTCTGAAGAGAAAGAATAGGCGTGATCGGTAGTCGATGAGCCAACCGAAACCCAAGCGGAAGAGTACCTCCCCCGCCAGAAACAAAGAAATTTCAAGGGCTCAAGACGTCGATTTATCTCGAAATCGAGGGGGCGGGACATTATCTCCCCAAATACCCGGGCAATCTGGATATCATGACCTTGGCCGCGCTTCGTGTGGAGTCTTTGGATCTTTGGGTTCTTCGTCAGCCATAAAAAACCTATTTGAACCATTGAACCATGGACCGATGTACTGGAAAATCACCCTTTCGTCGCTAGCGGCAGCCCGCCTCCGCTACGCTCCAGATAGGTTTCTCTTGACGAACGCGAACACTTCTTGCACAATGTTGCCAGCGTCGCTGCGCTACGAGAACTGTTCGCTTCCGCTCGGAATGCCGTTCGCCTTCCCTTCGGAATCAGCGTTGACCTTCGTCGGAATCCTCAACCTACTTCAACATCACTTTCTAGTCGTGCGGTGCGTCCGATCCGCAGAGACCAGCCCGGCGGTCGGGGTAACGGGACGCGGTCCTTTCTTACGACCCGACGAAACGAGCGCGGTGAACAGCAAGCAGAATCTTTAAGTGATCAGGCGATTGAGGCGAATAGCCGATGGGGATTAGGCGATTTGGCGGGCGCAGCCCCTTTTTTAATGGGGCGACAAAATCAGTCCTGGTGCAAGATGCCAAGATCATCGTTCACGATCGTTGAATGCCCGCTCGCCGAGAAGCGGCTTCATCTTGGCAAAGCGAGTAGCTGGCAACGGCGTCAGTCTCATGAGGGGAGACTCCTGTCCAAGGCGATCCGCAGACCAAGGCTTTTCGAAATCATCGGCATTCGCGAGACGATTTATCCCCAAAAATTGAGGCGCTCCGCTTCATCTGTCGTCAGAGAAGTGGGACACGACTTTCTCAGGGATCGAGTTCGACAATCTACTTGCAAAAGGAGTTTGGCTTGAAAAAAAGTATTTTGCTCTTTAGTGTAGCCCTGCTCACCACCTCCATAGCGGCTGCGACCGATAGTCCGGCGGGGGAGGCCTTTCTAGGCTACAACTGGGTCCGTTTCAGCCCCAACACACCGAATGTATCATTACCGACGTTCAACCTTAACGGAGGGAACGCCCAACTTGCGTTTAACTTCAGGCCGGGGATCGGTTTGGTCTTCGATGTCGGCGCTGTGCATGCGGGCTCGGTGTTTGGCATTGCGAATGACGTCGCACCGAATCGACCCGGTGTCGATCACACACTAACGAACTTTGTGTTGGGTCCCCGTTACACCCTCCACAGTCACTCGCGTTGGATGCCGTATGCCCAGGCCTTGTTCGGCGCCGCTCGTGCAACCAGCAGCACGAGCGTTACCCTCCTCCAAGGGGGTGTAATCTGGCCCCCGCCCGGACTGATTGTCCCTCCCGGCGCGTCACAACCGGTTGATGCGACAGTCCAAGCTGAGAGAACTGGTTTTGCGATGTTGATAGGTGGCGGGCTTGACATCAAGGTCGGCAAACATGTCTCTTTGCGCCCGATCGAAGCCGATTATTATCTTGCGCGCCTACCTTCTTTCGTGACTGGAAGCGATACCAACAAAAACCATTTTCGGTATTCCGCAGGTGTCAACTTTTTGTTTGGAACAGCTAAATAGCCCTTTCGACGCCTGGCTCGGAATGGCAGCCATAAGTTTAGGCCGCGTTTGTTCTGGCCTTATGACAAGTAAACGCTGAACAGTCTCTTCACTTGACCTCCTTATAGAGGGCGGGATGACCGCCCTCATTTTTGTCCTTTCTTGGCAGCCCTTCGCCTTGCAGGGGACATAACAGCAGGAGAGTCCGAAGTGAAGGCCACACCGAGCCTGCCGACGCGCAGGTTGAGTAGATCATTGCTTCCGCTCGGCATGTGAAATCGATTTAAGAAACATCTACACGACAGGCGGGGCATCATAGTGAATGGAATAAGAACTTAGGTAGTGCCCCCGCCGGGCGCATGTAAGGCAGATATTGGAGTTCCGGAACACAGTGGGCCGGCCTAAAAGAGGCTATATGAGATATTCAGCGATCGTAATGGCACTCTCCATGGTGATGGCCGCAGTGCCCCAATCGTCAGCGCAAACACCACCCTCACAAATGCCACCAGCGGCGACGCCACCCCCGCCAAAGACGCAACCTCCACCAAAAGAAACCACCCACCCTAAAGCTAGCGGTGCGGCAAAGGGTGCCGCAATCGGAGCGATGGGCGGGAACGCGGCCAAGGGTGCGGTCATCGGAGCAGGCCATAGCCGTCGCGAGGAAAGGCGGGCCAAGAGGTAGGCGACTACGCGTAAACAGGTCCTCGACCCTTGACTATTGTTTCGGCCGAATCGCCTCAGATGCGCTTTCGATGCAACGCTAACACCTGATCGTCCATGGGATGAGAGGCAAAGCTGAGGCGGCGACAGCTTGGCTAAGTAGACGACTCAGTCCGGCGGGGTAGGGTTTCTACCGCCCCGCCGGCCACCGAGGCCGGGGCGCCGCAGTCCGTTAAGTGCGGGGCGTTCACCTCTGGCCACAAGACTAGGAGCGCGGCGAAGGGAGCGTTCGTCGGAGCGATTTGCCCGGCATGCCGGTGCGCGCGTGGCAGCCGGCGCCTTGTACGGTCGGTGTAAGGAGACGATTGGTAGACCGAGAACACTTAGCGTCAACAGCTATAGTCAACGGATATGTTTAAGATGGTGTTTTCATCCTGTATGGGCGCACGCAAGTACTCGCTGAAATAGACGAACACGAGTTCGGCATCTTACACAGAAAGTGGGGGAGGCTGTGAAACAGCTCCGTCAATCTATCACGCAGGCGCTCATTGCGGGCGTACTTTTTGTCCTTCCCGTCTACCTTGCAATTCTGCTGCTCCTAAAGGCAGCGAAGTCGCTTGGTGGCGTGGCCAAGCCATTGACCCGGCTACTGCCGGAATGGTTCCCAGCCGAAAACCTGCTTTCGTTTCTACTCGTGTTGGTTGTTTGCCTCCTGGTTGGGATGGCCCTTCGTACCTCATTGGGCCAAGCCGCACGGACCAGAATCGAGAACTCGCTGCTCCAGAAAATCCCTGGGTACGGCGTGTTTCGGAGTATGACCCGCCAAATGGCGGGAGACAGCCGGGAGAACGCGTGGAAGCCGGCCTTGGCTGAGATCGAGGACGCCCTCGTTCCTGCTTTCATCGTTGAAGAACTTGACGACGGACGTTTTACCGTGTTCGTTCCCTCTGTCCCCACCCCGCTAGCTGGCGCGATCTATATTCTCACCGCGGCGCGAGTGCATCCGGTAGATGTTCCGTTCACGCAAGCGGTTAAGGTAATCACGCGCTGGGGATCGGGCTCCAGGGAACTGGTCGCCGCTATGCAAGAAAGTCGAATACCGTCACTAGGCCTGAAGTGACGCTACTTATCGGATCGAGCGTTGTTTTCACTGAAGGTCTCGCCAAGCGATTTATTTCCTCAGTTCCGCCTGCCAGTTCAGCACTACCGTATACGGTGCGGCGGAATTCGCGCCCATTAAAAGGGGAACGAGGAAATGCTGGCCATCGGGTGAAACTTCCCAGTACAGC
>Ga0210401_10000115_pt1 | contig 92309 bp, 74 predicted proteins | sample IncBWH32MmetaG_FD_150866 | JGI IMG/M metagenome (GOLD analysis project Ga0210401, IMG submission 150866) | Forest soil microbial communities from Barre Woods Harvard Forest LTER site, Petersham, Massachusetts, United States - Inc-BW-H-32-M | ecosystem: Environmental > Terrestrial > Soil >...
TGGCGACCAGGTCTCGGTCCTCGCCCGAAGACGTCAGCACGATCACCGGGATGGAGCGTGTCCGCCGGTCTGCCTTGACCCTGCGCAACACGGCGATGCCGTCGACTTTCGGCAGCTTCAGATCGAGAAGTATGAGCTGTGGAAGAGGCCGGCCGGCAGCGCCTTCGTAGTCCCCCAGGCAGAACAGAAAATTCAAGGCTTCCTCGCCGTCACGAGCCACATGCACGTCGCTGACGGGCGCGCGCTCCTTCAGCGCGTGCAAAGTCAGTTCGACGTCGGCGGCACTGTCATCGACCAGCAGGATTTCAGCACCTTGGCGAATCATTCGGCGTCCTTCAGCACGGCGGAGGGAACGGCCGCTGCCGCGCGAGGCTGTCCCAGCGTGAAGAAAAACGCAGCGCCGTTCCCGGGACTGGATTCGGCGCGTATCGTCCCTCCATGTTTCTGCAGGATGCGATGCACGATGGCGAGGCCGACGCCCGTTCCCTCGAATTCGTCTTCTCGATGCAGGCGCTGGAAGACCTGAAACAGCTTGTCGGCGTACTTCATGGCAAACCCGACGCCGTTGTCGCGGACAAAAATCTCAGCGCCGCCGTCCGTTTGAATTTCCCCGATTTCAATCACCGCCGACTCGCGCGGCCTGGTGAACTTGACCGCGTTGCCAAGCAAGTTGGAAAAAACCTGGCGCATCAATCCGGGATCGCACTCGACGGTGGAAAGCCGGCCGATTCGCCAGTCGATCTTCCGGCCGCGCGCGTCGGCCTCGAGGGCGACGATCGTCTCGGCGACCACGCGATTCAGGTCCGTGGGTACCACGGTCAACATTCCCCGCCCCACTCGCGCCAGGTTGAGAAGGTCGTCAACCAGATGCCCCATGTGCGCCGTGGCTTTGCGAACGCGATCGATATGCACCAATGCCCCGGGCGGAAGCTGCGAGCCGAACTCATCGACCAGGATTCTGGAAAATCCGTCCACGTGGCGTAGCGGCGCCCGCAAGTCATGCGAAACCGAATAGGTGAAGGATTCGAGGTCGCGATTCGCGGCTTCGAGTTGCGCTGTGCGCTGTTTCACTCGAAGTTCCAGCTCCGCATTTAGCCGGTGGATTTCCTCGATAGATTTCTTTCGCTCCGAGATATCCAGGATGCTGCCGCGCACGAGCGCGCGGCCCGAGAGAGGCAGCCGGACCAGCGAGATTTCGCACGGAATTTCCCTGCCGCTGGAATCTCGGTGAGTCCACTCGAAACGCGGCGTCCGAAAATCGAGAGCCTTTTGGAGCTCGGCTCTTGCGGCCGTGTTCGATGGACGCCCATCCGGTTGATATGGCGGGCTGACCTCCACCGGCCCGACCCGGAGGAGTTCGTCTCGCGTCATGCCGAATAGTCTCTCGGCGTTTTGATTCAGGTCAACGAAGCGGTCCGACGCCAGGTCTAGCACGACGATTGCTTCCGGCGCATGCTCGACGATCGTCCGGTAGCGCAACTCACTTTCGCGAAGCGATTGATTGGCTGCCACCAGTTCCGCCGTTCGCTCGGCGACGCGCTCCTCCAAGTCCTCGCTAACGCGTCGCAGGCTCGATTCCGCCTTCGCCCGCCGCTCGACTTCATTCGAGAGCCTCTGATTGATTTCCATCAGCCAGTCGATGCCCGGCAAAGCCAACGCTCGGGGCGTAACGCTAATCAGCAGGATCGCGGTGACAACGGACACCGCGGCCGTCGCCGCTTTCACGCCGCCCGCAAGCCAATAAGATGGGAACCAGATCGTCCAGACTTCCAGCAAATGCGTGCTGCCGCACGCCACGATGAACGCCCCGAAGCACAGAAACATCCAGCTGAAGGGAATGTCGCGCCGCTTGCGGGCAATGTGGAGCAGGGTGAGGGGGATGGGAAAGTAAGAGAGAGCGATCAGCGAATCCGACGCCACATGGAGGCCGATCAGGCCCGGCGTCCACAAGTAGCAGTACCCGTGCGGCATGAAACCGGCCGGAAAAACCAGGTTCCTCAGGAATTGCATCGGGTCCCCCGTCGTTCGCCAATCGTCCGGACAATCCAGTGCCCGCGCGCGAACGCGGCTATCCCGGACACTTCACAAAAGATTGATCGGCACACGGCGAGGAAAGCTTTAAGGCAGCGGGGACGTGGGCGCACGCGGGAACGGCTAAGCGACGCTGGTCTGCTTGAGCGGCGGCGAACCGGCCGCGTGGGCCTGCTTATTTCGCTTCTCGTCATACATCTGGGTGTCCGCGGCGCGCAGCAACTGCTCGAGTGAAGGTTGATGCACGACGGGCACGTCGGCAATTCCGACGCTAAACGAGATGCGGAATTTCCAGGACCCGAGCGAGTTGACGAAATCGGCGCGCTGCTGCAGCCGCTTGCGCACTTGCAGGTCTGAATCCTGCGTCGCGTCCGTCATCAGAACACAGAATTCGTCGCCGCCGAGCCGCGCCAGAATGTCCGATTGCCGGAAGCAGGCGCGCAGCACGTTGGCGGTCACGATCAGCGCGCGATTGCCTTCGAGATGGCCGTGTGAGTCGTTGATCACTTTCAATTCGTCGAGATCGAGATAAACGATCAGCGCGGCGCCCTTGCGCTGAATCATGCGCAGGTGCTGCTCGGCGAGGGCCATGAATCCGCGGCGGTTGTACAGCCCGGTGAGGTCGTCCATGAGCGAAAGATTTTGCAGGTTTTTTTGCAGGCGGTGGCGCTCGATGGAATAGCGCAAAGCCCGCACCAGGACTGCCCGGTCCAATTTGTCCTTGGTCAGGAAATCCTGGGCGCCTTGCCGCAGCGCCTCGATTGCCAGGGATTCGTCCTCGGATTCGGCCAGGATGACCATCGGAGTATCGGGCGCGGCCGCGCGCGCGGCTTGCACGAAGATGCGACCTTGCCGCTGGCCCGGGCCGAATTCGAGCAGCAATACATCCGCCGGTTCGCTGGAGAGACGCTCGGCGGCGAGCTCGAGCCCGGTGACGTGGGCGATCTGAAAGTGGCTGGAATCGTCGTTACCGAGCAACCCGCGGAGGCCGCATGCATCCCTGGCTTCGCCTACGAGCAGAATGCGCAGGGGACCATCGTTCGTCGTCAACTTGAGCCCTCAGGATTCCCCGCCTGGGTTCGCCAATGCCCGTGTCCGAAAACGGTTCCTAAACTCCGACACGAATCCAACACGAGTCGCATCGGCGCTGGGAGGCCTGGCGAACAAGGGGATCCACTCTCTGGAAGGGGGTAGTCAAGTGTCAATCAGTGCGGGAAAGCTGTCAAGGCGCATGGCGCGAAGTAAACAAGGGAGGCAACCGCGTCAGCAGAGTGGATTTCTTCTTGACCGGTACCCGGCCCGGCCGTAGAATTGATTAATATTGATTAATGCTACTCAATGTGGTTTTCAAGGAGAAATCGATTTGGCGATACACCCAAAGGCTGTGATTCACCGTATTCCTATTACTCGCGCGCGGATCAATCTGGGGCAAGTCGCGCGACGCGCACATATCAACAACGAGTATTTCATTTTGGAAAAGGATGGCATACCCGTGGCCGCGATCATGAATGCAGAAGAAATGGAAGACTACTTGGAAGCCAGGGATCCCGCGCTGAAGAAACACATCCGGAAGAGCTATCAGGAGTATCGTCGAGGCAAGGCACGAGACGCCGGCAAATTCCTGAAGGAGCTGCGAACCAATTCGGCGAAGCGTGGGATGTAAGCATTCAGGATGCCCGAACCATTTTCAGTACTGACGACTCCGGCATTCGAGAGAGATTTCCGAAAAGTATCGAAGGGGAATCCTGCGCTGATCAACGAATTAGAAGAGTTGATTGCTGTTCTCCAGAAAGATCCCTACAACCACAGTGGTCTGCACAGGATCAAAAAGCTTGCCGGAGTGAAATCGGGCGATGGCCAGTGGCGAATTCGTTGGCGCGACTATCGTCTCCGATACGACATCCGGGGCAAGGATGTAGTCTTGCACACATTTCGCCACCGCAAGGAAGCGTACTAGTCGCGACGCGTGCAACCCATGCGCATCACTTCCTTTTTCCGATGATGTTCTTACTTTTTTCCGAAACGCGCCTGGCTCAGCAGATTTACGAACAAGCGGAAAGCGCCGGCGTTGCCTTCGGGCAATTGGCGCGAAAAGGAAAGGCCCGTGTAGATGTAGTTGCCCTTGCCTGTTTGGGTCCAGACGAGGCTGCCCATTACGTCTTTTTCGCCGGGGTCGTGCATGGCGAGGACGGTGTGATATTTCGGGTCCCACTTTTCCCAGAAGTAGAGGCCGCGTTCCTGCACCCAGCCGTCGAAGTCGCGCGACTCGATCTTGTTCGGAAAATTTAGCAGCGGGCTTGCCGGGTCGACGAAACCTACGGCGGCGTTTTCGTCCGTAACGCGCGGGCCGGGACCCATGGTCGCTGGGAATGGAGCGGGCTTGAGCACGTCCCAGATCGCCGGGCGCTGGTCGAGCACGAGAAGCGTTCCGCCCGCGGTTGCGTAGTCGAGCAGGCGCGAATTGGACGCGACGACATCCGAGCGCAGCTCGTAGGCGCGCATGCCGACAACGATTGCGTCGAAGCGGCTGAGATCGCCGAAAGCGACAGCGTTCGGGTCGAGCATCTCCACGGCCACGCCGAGGCGGCGCAGCGAATCGGGGATGGCGTCATTCTCCGCGGCGATGTAGCCTACGCGCAAAGCATCCGGCACGTTGATGGAGAAGACGTGCACGGGCACCGTGGCGGGCGCGCTCCACAAATACGAAGGGAGTGACGGCAGCGGCTCGAGCGAGTTTTCAAACGTGTCGTCTCCGCGCTTCGCGTAGGCCTTCAGGACGTAGTTTCCCGCCCCGATTTTTAGAGGAGGCGTCACGGTCAAGTGCACCAGGCGATCGCCCGCGCCCGTAAATTCAACTTCTTCCGCCGGCGCGGCTTTCCAGCCGGACGGAACCTCGACCCCCACCGTGACCTTCGACGGCGTCTGCGCAAAAGAATGCACGCGCGCGAACACATCGAACTGTTTTGGCTGGCGCGATTCCACCACCACGTACTGCTCCGGCTGAGGCGTGAGCTCGACGGGCGGAACTAGGCGCAGCGGATACTCGAGGACCGTGACTGTGGTCGCGTGCAGGCTCTCGACCGGCACGTTCAAATCGAAGGCGTAGCCGTCCACGTCAACGTGCGAGCACGCGTAGACGAACGGCGGGGGAAACGGATAGATGAAATCGCCCGGCGAGTGTGGAGTCTTCGCGTCCACGGGAATCGCTACCGTGAAATTCGTCGAGCCGTCTTTTTCTTCCTGCTTCGTGATGTTCCACCCGGGCGGCAAGATCAGAACGGGCTTTGAAAATGTCGCCGCGAGATTGGGGCGGTACTTGATTTCCGCGCGCACGGCGAAATTTTCCCCGGCCACCAGCTCACTGCGATCGGAATTGGAGACGATCTTCGCGGCGGCGGCGTCCGCGAGCGCGTGATTGATTCGCGCGCGAACCTGCTCGAGTTCCCACAGCGCATTGGCCGCGCGCGGGTCTTGCGACTGCTTCACCTGGTCTTCCAGCTTCACGATTTGCTTTCCGGCAGCAGCGATGGAACGCACGGCCGCGTCCCACTCGAGCGTTTCCGTTGCGGCGCGCGCTTCGTCAAGCGCGTTGTCCGTGGCCGCGAGCAGGTCTTCCGCGGGCACCGGAATCACGGGCGCAAGCGAAGTCAGCGGCTGCGCGAAGTCGGACGGCGAGGGCGCGCCACCCGTCGAGCGCTTCAATCCATACGCCCGCCGCAAAAAAGGTGAATTCAAAAACGGCGTCACGCCCTGCGAGCGGTGATGCAGGTAGCCCTCGAGCGCGATGTCTTTGTAACTCTGTCCCCAGATGGGCGAAATCTCATCGGCGGGCACGACCCACGATCCGGTGTAGTCCACTTTTTCATTCGGGTCCGGCGTGGTTCCGCGCACGGGATCGAGAATCATCTCCGCGCGCCAGGGTTTCAATCCTTCGGCAATCTGGTCGGGATATTTCGTGGGATCGGCGGCGGCCTCGACGGCGCGCGGCGTCTGGAAGCCGGAATCCTGGTGATTGCCGTGGCCCGTTTTCTGGTTGCCCCAGCCGTTTACCACGATGTTCGGCCGCACCGTGCGGATCACCCGCACCATGTCTTCGAGTTCGAGGCCGTTCCATTTTTCCAGCGTTTCCTGGAGCGTCTTCGAGAATCCGAAATCGACCACGCGCGTGAAGTACAGGTGCGGCCCCTCGACGTTCATAGCCGCGGCCAGCTCCGAGCTGCGCAGGATGCCGAGCTGCGCGCCCTGCTCGGGGCCGATGGCGTTCTGGCCGCCCTCGCCGCGGTTCAACGTCAGGAGCGTGGTGTCCGTGCCGAGCGCGTGCGGCAAATAGGTGAGCAGCGTGGAGGCTTCATCGTCGGGATGCGCCACGGTGAAGAGGACGCGCGTGACCACGCGGGCTTTCTGGATCGATTCGAGCGTGTCCGCGACGCTCTGTCCGCGGCCCGGCGCGGGCGCTTCCTGCTGCTGTGGCGGCTGCGCGGAAACTTGCCGCAGCGCGAACAACGACGCGCAGAGCGCGGCGACCAGTGCAACGGCGGCGAGCTTTCGCCGGCGGCTCACTGGCGCGCCTCCACCACCGCGGCCGCGGCAGCGAACGGCCAGATGCGCCGGTAGCGCGCCTGAATCATGTACGTCAGGATGCCCAAAGCGATGACCCCAAGCCCTCCGAGGGCGAATTCCCGTCCCGTGGAACAAAAGAGCGCGATCCAGCCCGCCACGGCCAGCACCGCGGGCAAAGGATAAAACCACATCTTAAAGGGAAGCCGCTCGGGAGGCCAGCGCCGCCGCAGCAGCATCACGCCGACGCCCTGGCTGATGAATTGCACGATCAGGCGGACGGCGATGATCGCCTTGATCACACTGGAGAGGCGGAACAGCACGCTGAAGACGAGCGACGTCGCGCCCATGAAGAGCAGCGACACGTGCGGGAAATGTTTTTTGGGATGCACTCGCGCGAAGACCTTGAAGAAATTGCCGTCCTCGGCCGCGGCAAAGGGCACGCGCGAGTAGCTCAGCAGCGTGGTGAAGAGCGAAGCGAACGCGATCCACAAAATCATGACCGTCGCGAATTCCGCGGCGCGCGCTCCGTACAGCCGCTCGACAAACGTGCTCACGATGTATTCGGAATTCTGCGCCTCGCGCCAGGGGATCACGCCCAGAATACTCGTCTGCATGGCGAGATAGAGCACCGCGATGCCCGCAATCGAAATCAGGATCGCGCGCGGGATGTTGCGCTCCGGCTCGCGAATCTCCGCGCCCAGATTGCAGATGTGGTAGTAGCCGAGGTAGGTGTAAATCGTATTGACCGTCGCCGAGCCGAGCCCCGCGAAAAAGAGCCACGACCAGTTCCACGCGCCTGGCGGAAAATCAAACGCCATCCGCGCGGAAAAGTGCGTCGCCCCGCCCCAGATCATCCACAGCATCGTGCCCACGACGCCGACCCACAATAATTTGGAGATCAACCCCACCGCGGAAATCCTGCGGTACAGCAGCACGATCAGGAGAACGACCAGCGCTGCCGAAATCGCTTTCTGCTCGTATTTTCCGAGCGGGACGAGGAACGTCAGATATTGCGAAAATCCGATCGCGCCCGAAGCCACCACCAGCGGCGCCTGGATCAGCGTCTGCCAGATGTACAGGAACGACATCAGCCGCCCGCCGCGCCCCGGCCCATAAATTTCGCGGAGAAACGCGTACGTCCCGCCGGCCCGCGGCATCGCCGCGCCCAACTCTGCCCACACGAGGCCGTCGACAAGTGACAGCGCTGCGCCCGCCACCCAAGCCAGCAGGCACTGCGGCCCTCCCATCGCCTGAATCACCAGCGGAATCACAATGAAGGGACCGATCCCCACCATCGCGTTCATGTTCAGCGCGACGGCCTCGGCAAGGCCAAGCCCTCTCTCAAGTTGTTCTTCCGGCAGGAATGTAGGCATGATCGGCGCGAAAGCGCGCAAAGCATATCAGATGCGAAGGAGGGCCTAAAGCTTCGGCAACCGCGATTAGGGCTGCTGACTCTTTGCCAGCTACTCGGATACGGCGATGGTTAATTGGTGAGATAATTTAGCCATGATTCCGCCGTTGGAATTGCTGAACTTGGCTCAGAGCCTAGCCGCACGGATCCCGCGTACTCCGGAATACTCTGAGGAGAGAAATGCATCGTGGCTCTCGGTCGGGACCGCGTGTGTGTGTCTCGATGACATCGCAGGCGCGAAGAATGCGCTCGAGAACCTAGACAATGTGCGAGCCCAGGCACAACTTCGCCTGGAACTGGGTAACTGGGTCGGCGGGCACACGGCGTCCGAGACGGGACGGAGTGTGCTTCGGGAAACTCTGGCTGGATTTTCGAGCCTTGAGCCTCATCTGAGTCGGAAGGACGTCACTGACCTAGTACCCTCTGTTTTCAAAACGTTTGGCGTTGAGGGCGTCCACTTGCTTGCTCGCCAACTGGAGGACCCGTTCACCGCCGGCAACGTCTACGTGACGCTTTCGTACTGCCTATCTGACGATTCGCCGCGACGGGAGCAACTTTTACTCGCGGAGAGGCTAGCAACGACGGTTCGCGAAGGCGATCGAGACTACGCGTTACGCTGGGTCTACAGTGGGTACAAGACAGCGGGACTCAGTGAGGATATGGATCGAGTTCGACGCATGGCGTCGGTTGAACCGATGGAATTGACGGCTAGAGAAGAGGCGCTCTTCGAAAATATCGACAAATACCTCCCGCAAGCTCCTCCAGACACGCCCAAAGCTCGATTGCGCCGTGTCCTTGATTATGGGCGCAATGATCTAAAAGTGATTTTCTTGACCGATTCGTGCGTTGCGGGTGGCATTTCTGATCCTGAGATGGAAGCGCAGATTCGAAGCAACACGTTTGAGGACATTAACGGTGCGCGCGCGATGGAACTTTACGGCGATAGTTCCTCACTCGACTCGGCGGGCTTTGCCTGTTTTCTTTTTGGACGCCCAGTCTGCCAGCACCCGGCAGACCGAGCGCTTCTCGAGGGTAAGGACCGTTGCGACCGCCCCGACTCAGCGGTCTTCGTCCGTCAGCTCACGAGTCTGTTCCGAGATTTCGGCATGCTTGCAAAACCGTTTTCCGCAGAGCAGGTCGAACAGGGGCTCTGGTTCGTGCTCGGACATCCCTTCTGGTTGGTCGAGAAGCTAGCAGACGAAGAAGTTTCGGAAGGTCTCCGCGCAGAGTGCTTGCGCTCGATGGTTAGTCCTTTCCGGGACTATTACCACCCAAACCGAGAGCAATTTTTAGGGTCCGCGTTCTTCATGTGGTGGGACTGTCTGTTGGACCGCCCCAGTGTTGATCGCGGACCAGAACTTGAGGCGATTTTGATTGAGGTGCTTCGGCAAATTCTCCAGTTACCCAGCAAGGAATGCCAATTTGCGGCTCTGCACGGTTTGAATCACATGCATCCAAGCTCTGCAGCGGCGGAAACCGTACGGCAATATCTAGAAGGGCATCGCACGGAATTGACGAGTGATGAGATCAGCTGGGTGGAAGCTTGTGGAACTGGGGCTACTATGTAAGCTCAGGGGCCATCAGGGCCATCAGTCGCGGTCGACATTGCTTGCTTAGCTCAACCCGTCCGTCACATAATGCGATCACTTCTCTGGGAGGTTCGCCATGAAGACCCAATTTCTGATTGCGGCGGGATTGCTCGCGAGCGCGTGGCTGGCGGCTGCGCCGGTTCGGGCGCAGGAAGTCACCAAGGAAAACGTGGATGGCATCACGAACTTCCACCGTTTGGAGACCACGGTGGCCTGCTCCGGCGCGATCAAGTCGACCGCCGTGCCTGAAATCAAAAAATTTGGATTCGCATCCATTATCAACTTGCGGCAGGCGACCGAGGATGGCGCGAACCTGGAGCAAGAGGAAGCCGCCGCGAAAGCCGCCGACATTCGCTACTATTCGATTCCCTTCAGCTCCACGGAACCCGATACCGCCGCGGTCGACAAGTTCATCAACGCCATCACGGAAAAGGGCAGCGACCCGGCGTTCATTCACTGCGCGGGCGGCGGGCGCGCGGCCACGATGTGGTTCATCAAGCGCCTGGTGGTCGATCACTGGGACGTGGACAAAGCCGCCAAGGAAGCCACCGACCTCGGCATGACCAGCCCCAAGCTCAAGCAATTCGCCATCGACTACGCGCAGGCGCACAAGCGGTAGAAATTTGAAAAATAGGCCGGCCCCACACGCCGACAGTTTCCGTCACTCGGGGCCGAAGCCCCGCTTGACTTGTGACGGCGAGCGATTAAAAATGCAGACGAAGCCGTGATGTATCCGCGCTAGGAACATTGCCGGTTTCTCCGAGGCTCGCGCCGTCGTAAGCGGCCGCGAGCCTCACTTATTTAGAGCTTCATTTTTCCTCTTTTTCGTTGTTGTCCACCTGTGCGTTTGGGTGTTCATCGGCGTACTTTTGAATCATGTCCACAACGGAGAAGAAAAAGTTTCGGTCCTCGCCCGGCATCGTGAAGGGATTGGCGGTGATTGTGATTGTTAGACGACCACCGCTCGCCAATCGGACGGTATGAGAGCTGAGCCCTGGGACTTTGCCAAGTTGATCAAGGCCATTCTCTGGGCCATCTTGGTCTACTCGCGGACGGTTACGACGCTGCCTTTTCGCGGCGTTCCGAATCGACGCGAGTAAGTATGGCGAGAGAGGCATCTCAGAATATCTGGCCGCCTTCAGAAAGAAGGCGATGGCCTTTTGTTTGGTGTCGCCAGTCACGGGATATACCGCCTCAAACGCATCTTCGAGCATCTTCATGGTGGACTTGGTGATGTCGCTCTTGTCTAGGACCACCATATACTGGTCAACGATCAGCTGTTTCAGTGTTACGGATCGCTTCTCCGAGTGGAGCGCGAGCGTGACGAGAGTATCCGTGGACGAATCGCCGGGATCGACCAACCCGAAAAAACGGTAGGCGCTCATGATAAGGCCTTGGTTGACGCCAGATTGATTTTTCCAACACGAACGATCGAGTTTCGGAGGCACGCCCTGCGAGAGAGTATCGAGAGAACTCAAGAACGTTTTGAAAGGTAGATAGGGGGGAATGCGTTTCGAGGTGGGTTGAGTCTTTGCCATAACGTAGTCTCTCCAGTCCGTCGCACGAAATACGTGCGATTACAATACCGCATGCTTGTCGCATTGTCCAGACAATTTTCAGCGTTCAGCGAATTCCTGGCAGGCTCGAGCCTATTGCGTTAAGGTAATGAAAATAAACGGCTTGATATTAAGCTGGATGTTTTCAAGAGGCTCTCTGGGCCGCGCCAGCGCATCGCACGCTGGTAGTCGCGTGGAACTGCAGCTTGGGCAGATTAGACCGGCGCATGGGCGCTCGACGCAAACAAAACCAATTGACCTCAGCTTCGTCTCGTTAGCGCGCGGGGAGAGTTTTCTCCAGCCAACGAACCATCACTCCGGCGATCTCCAAATTGTTTTTCTCCAGCATCATCATGTGGCCGTTGCCATGAATGCCGATCTCTGCGAGTTTCATCCACGTCGGATGAACACCCGCCTGGTTCAAATATTTGGCGGTGCAATGGTCGTCGACGGCCCGAAACGATGACTCGGAGGTCAGGAGCAGGATCGGCAGCTTCTGGAGGTTCGGCAATTGCCGCGCAGGTTCCTTCTGCATCCAACACTTCGCAAACTCGGGTCCGTCGGACTCCTGCTGTTCCACGATCGCCAAATCGGAGGCGTCTTTTGCTGCCGGCGAATAATTCAGCGGAACAGCGGTGATCCCCCAGGGTCTCAGCTTCGTCCCGTAGCGAAACCAATCCGGCGCGCCGATCATTTGGAGGTCGTAGAACGGAGGCCCGTTCGGCTCAACCGCGAGGATTGCTTTCACGAGATCGGGGCGCGCGTCCGCCACGAGCCAGCCGAACGGCCCGGACTGCGAATGCGTGAGGAGAATGGCGGGCCCGATCTTCTCGAGCAGCGCCACAATCGCGTCGCGATTGAGCGATTGCACCAACGCGAAATCCGCGATCCCGGGCTCCTGGGAAGCGTAAAACTCGTCGAACACCGGATCGCCCGCCTCGCCTTTTCCCGGCCACTGCGTATGCAGATGCGCCTGGGGCCACAGGTTGAAATGTTCCGTCGCGGTGAAGCGCTGTTCGATATTCTCGATGTCCAGCTTGGTGGCGGTCCCGTACAGGTCCGGTTGATAGGCGGCCTTGCCTCGCCCCACTTGATCGACAACGTAGACGGCGTAGCCTTGCTGCAGGAAATACTGCGACCAACCTTCTCGGCCATCCGGCGTCTGCGTGAAGTTCGTTCCCGTCTGCCCGCCGCCATGAATCATGACGACAGGATAGGGATGCGTCTGGTGGCTCGGGATTTGAAACTCGGCATAGAGCTGCCCGCTCAGCACTTGCCGTCCGCCCACGGTCGAATATTTTCCGCCAGCGAACAAATACCCTTCCCGCTGAATGGAGAGCGGCGCGGGGTTTGTCGTTTGCGGCGTGGCGCGTTTCGTTGCCACCATCGAGACCGCAATTGCGCAAAGTAACGCGAGCATCAGCATGCGTTTCATGTCGCACCTCCATCCGAGAGTTAGGACCCGAATACCCCGGCTTTTCGCAACATACTAAGCCCATCAAGAAGACGAAAAATAGTGCAAAATCTCGGCGGAGCGAATTCGCCGCATGCTGAAGCTCGGAGTCATCCTCACCGCCGCGACCGTGACTGTCCTGGTGGTGGAATTTTTTCGCGCGCGGCGCCGTCCGTTTCCGGCGCACGGCTGGCTGGGGCTTTTTACTCTCGTCGTGTGCGAATACCTGATGTTTCACGGCGTCGAGCCGGTCGCCACGTACTTCTCCCCACTCGCATGGACTTCGTACATTTTGATCGCGGACGGCGCGATCTACGCCATCTCCGGGCATTCGCGCCTGCGCGAGGAGCCGCGCGGCTTGCTGAAGATGGCGCTGCTCTCGATTCCGCTGTGGCTCATCTTTGAGGCGTACAATCTGCGACTCGCGAATTGGGCTTACGTCGGCCTCCCGCAATCGCGCGTTGAAAGATGGTTCGGCTACGGCTGGTCGTTCGCAACGATCACGCCGGGAATTTTCATGACCGCAGCGCTGATCGAGTCGTTCGGCTGGTTCAAGGAGAGTTCCCGTCGCGTGCGCGTCAGCCCCACAGCAGAAACGGCGTTCATTTTCATCGGCGCTGCGTTCCTCATAGCACCGCTCGCTGTTCCCGCGCGAGTCGCGCCGTACCTCTTCGGCCTCGTCTGGCTCGGCTTCTTGTTTCTTCTTGAGCCGATCAACTATCGCCTGAGCCTGCCGTCGCTCGAGGGCGACCTTGCGCGCGGCCGGCGCGCTCGGCTGTACTCCTTCCTCGTGGCGGGCTGGGTCTGCGGATGGCTTTGGGAATTCTGGAATTACTGGGCGCGCGCCGGATGGATCTACACGTTCCCGATCGGCCAGCGATACAAGATTTTTCAAATGCCGGCGCCCGGTTACCTGGCTTTTCCGGTGTTTGCGCTAGAATGCTTCGCGATGTATGTGACGGCCGGGTGGATTTTCAGCCGCAAGTACGTCGCCGATAAAAAATATTCGGAGTAGCCGGGTGCCCCTTCCAGCAAAAAAAGCAAGCGCACTCTTGTGCCTTCTGTTCGCGGCGGTCTCGGCGCTTTTCGCCGCCGAGGCGCGCGCCTCCGAACTTGAAATTCCCCGCGAAGCCCGCGCCGCCATCGACCTGATGTACTCGGGCAAGACGGTCGAGGCCGTCGCCATCGCCCACAAACTCCAAGGGGCGCGGCCCGATCATCCTCTCGGCTATCTCATCGAAGCCGACGCGCTCTGGTGGAATATCTATTGCAAGTGGTCCGAGCGGAAATACAACACCATCGATGCCTGGAGCCATTCGCGCCCCGCCGATGACGATGACAATGCGCAACTCGCCCTCGACGACAAAGTGACCAGCCTCGCCGAAGCCGCCATCGCCAAATCCGACACGGCCGAAATGGAGCTCTACGCCGGACTGGGGCTCGCGTCACGCGCGCGCCTCCTGGGTCTGCGCTACGACAAGACAGGCGTCGCCCACGCCGGCGTCGACGCGCGCAAACATCTCCTCCGCTGCCTGCAACTCGACCCGGACATGGCGGACGCGAACCTGGGCCTCGGACTTTACAACTACTACGTCGATACGCTTTCGGCCATGGCCAAGATCCTGCGCTTCTTCATGGGCATTCCGGGCGGCGACAAGAAAGTGGGATTGCAACAGCTCGAGACCGCGTCGACCAAGGGTGAGCTGACGCAGGTGGAGGCGCGCTTCAACATGGCCAAGAGCCTGCGCAACTACGATCGCGACTACGCGCGCGCCGAAGAAGCCGCCGCGCCGCTCCTTACGAAATATCCGCGCAATTGCATCTTCCTGCTGCTCGCCGGGGACATCGAGCAGAAGCTCGGCCACAACGAGGAAGCCACCGCCCGGTTTCATGCTGCCGCCGAAGCTCCTTGGGACGATTCCGCCTGCGGCGAGCGCGCGCATCAGTTGGCGGACGAAGCCATGACAAGCCTCAGTCCCACGCAAAAGTAAGGAGATACGGGGAGCCGCGGGCAACGGACCTGTGCGTCGGGCGCATCTCAAACGCTTACGGGAGATGAGCGCGGACGTTGTCGATAGGTTACGCTTGCGGCAGGGCGGGACTTCAGTCCCGACGCTAACGGTCTAATTTCGTGGTGGGCTTCGGTGCCTGAAGCTTCAGGGGCTAAAGCCCGCGAGGTGTGGGGCTTGTACGGCCGAGCTGAAGCTCGGCCCTCCGAAGTATCGAGTATCGAAAGGCCCGGCTTCGAGTAGCGTGGATCCGGACGATACGGAGACACCGGTTGACTTGGCTGCCTTGGGGTGGTATCAGAAACAGGCCGGTTTGGCGGGGTCTTTCCTGTTCGGGGGCGCGACGCGCGTTTTCTCTGGGCGTTCCAGTGGAAGAGAGGGGCGCGAAGCCTGCGATGGTCTGGTTCGTCGCTACTTCCTTAGCACCCGGATCGATCTTAAGGGGTTATGGTGTGGCCGGCATCCGGCGGGGATGCGTCGCGAGGAGCGTGTTCGGATGTGTTCGCGCAAGTGGCTCATAGTCGCGCTGGTGGTGTGCGCGTTGTCGACCGCCTGCCAGGATTACAACACCAACCTCTCCGTCCAGACGGCCTCCTCAGTTCTGACCTTCATCAGCCCCAGCTCGGGCTACGTGGGAAGCCAGGGCTTCACCATCACAGCCAACGGACAGGGCTTTTCAACCGGCGCGTTGATCTTATGGAATGGAACGGCGCTGACGACCACGCTGGTGAGCTCGATTGAATTGACGGCTCCCGTCCCGGCGTCCGATCTGACGGGCACGGGCACGGTCCAGGTGGCCGTTGAGATCCCCGGCTCGGCACAGTCCCCCACGCAGAACGTCAGCACCACGGTCACGACGGCGGTATCGAACGTGATGCTCTTCACCATCAGCGCCGCCCCCGGGACGCCGCCTGCCATCACGTCACTTTCACCCAACTCAGCGCCGTTTTGCGGGAACACGACCAACTTCTCTATTACGGTGACCGGCTCGGGATTCACGAGCGATTCGATCTTGAATTGGAACGGTTCGCCGCGCACGACGACCGTGACCGACGTAAATCATGTGACCGCGACGATTCTGGCCTCGGACACGGTCGTTCCCAACCCTGCGCTGGTGACGGTTTCTAATTCGGGGGGGACGTCGAACTCATTGCAATTCACGATCTCCAACAACACCCCAAATTTGCCGGCGCCGGCCCTCGCGTTCTACGCCGGAAACCCGAACGTAACCCCGAAAATTCCGCAGTCGCCAAATCCTACGACCGCGCCCGCGGGCAGCTCGGCCATGGGTCTAGAGATTGATGCCAGGCAGTCGCCAACCACAAGCTTCTCGGCGTGTTCGGTGGTGCAGTGGGTGGTCGGCACTGCCATGACTTCGCTACCTACGCTGTACACTTCCACGCCTAACAGCACCACTGGCAGTCCGGCCAACCTCACTACAACGATTCCCACGAGTCTTCTCTCCGCGGCCGGAACTGCGAATATTCGGATCTTTACGCCCGGCCCCGGTGGGGGCCCGTCAGCCCAAGTGCCGTTTACGATCGCCCAGCAGCCGCCGCCGAACATCAGTTCGGTTTCCGTGTCCGGGTCCACATCCACACCTCCGGCTACCTCAATGCAGAGCTGCGCCCCGGCGAGCGTCATATTGCAGGTGAATGGTACGAATTTTTTCCCGACCTCGGTCGTGAATTGGAACGGGTCGCCGCGCCCGACCATATACGTCCAGCCGCCGCCACCGGCGACGGGTCAACCCGCCCCGCCACCGTATCTGACTGTCGCCATCCCTTACACTGACACACTCTTGCCTGCGTCCGGGACCGCGGCGATTACGGCCTCCAATGGCTCCGCCGTTTCCAACTCGGTGAATTTCTCGGTGACCGCTCCTTCTTCCTTGCCCGCGCCCACTGCGTCGGCGATCGCGCCTTCGAGCGCTATGGTCGGATCAAGCCCGTTCACCCTGATTGTGACGGGCACGGGTTTCGTGCCGTGCTCCTTTATCAAATGGGGCGGCGCGTCCAGAGCAACCACAACAAAGTACCTCAGCCCGACACAGCTGAGCGTTCCGGTTTCCGCGGGGGATCTTGTATCGCCGGGAACGGTGGCCGTTACGGTATCCACGCCCCCGCCGAGCCCGTGCACGCCGTCAGCGACGATCATGTGCGGAGGCACAACCACCGCTACCGCTGCAACCACGTTTACGATTTCCGGGCTGAGCATCGGCACGGTCTCGGTACTCGGCAGCTCACCGCCCGCGGCGTCAACGCCGTACTGTAGCCCGACGGGTTTTACCCTGGACGTGACTCCAGCGAGCGGCACTACCTTTACGAGCGATACGGCGGTGAACTGGAACGGCTCGCCGCGCCCCACGACGTTCGTTAGCGCCACCGAGCTGCAAGCCGCGATTACATATGCGGACACGGCTTTTCCCGGGTCGGTGAGCATCACGGTTTCGAACTCCGTGCTCGGGTCGACCTCCGCCGCGGCCAGCTTCTCCTTGAGCCCGCCGACGTCACTGCCGGTGCCGTCGATCAATTTACTTTCGCCTTCGAAGGCGGCGGCGGGAGGGCCGGCCTTCACTCTGTCTGTTTCGGGAAGCGGCCTGCTGCCTTGCTCGGCCGTTTACTGGAACGGCAATCAGACGATAAACCATCGGATAACCACCTTCACGTCGGTGAACGGGCTCACGGCGGCGATCTCCACGGGGGATATCTTAAACGCGGGGACGGAACAAGTGACCGTCAACACGCCTCCGCCGAGCGGATGCACGGTTGGGCCTGGAATCACCTGCGGCGGCACGTCCAATTCCGAAACGTTTACGGTCTTCACGCCCGTCGCCGGAGCGGTGCGGTCCGCCGCGATGACACAGGAAGTGAGCAGTGGTGGTGGAGGAAGCAAAGCAGTGCCGCTGCTGTCCTTGCATTTGGTAAGTTCGGACCATCGCTACGCTGTTCACGTACTGGCCTCGACGGACGGCGTCACGGAAATTCCGGGAACAACACAAAATATTTTTGTGCGCGACACGTGCGCGGGCGCGCCCTCGGGCTGCGTGCCCTCTGAAAAGCTGGTTTCGATCGGCGTGGGCGGCAATCTCGCCGACGGCGGCAGCTTCTCTCCCTCGATCAGCGCCGATGGGCGATACGTGGCGTTCCTGTCTTCCGCGAGAAATCTGGTGGATGGCGGCGATACGAACGGCGTGACGGACGTCTTCGTGCGCGACACGTGCGCGGGTGCGGCGGCCGGCTGCACTCCGTCGACGCAGCGCGCCTCCGTCGCAAGCGACGGAATAGAGGCCAACGGCGGGAGCACGTCTGCAACGATCGACGCGACCGGCCGCTACATTACGTTCGAGTCCGCGGCGACGAATCTCGGCTCGTCTTCAAGCTCTTCCTCCGAGCCAGGGCTCTTCCTGCGGGACACCTGCGCCGGAGCGAACGCCGCGTGCGCGCCGTCGACGCAGCCAACCCAGTAGAACACTTCCACCGCCCGCGAAAGAATTCTCCACATTGAGAGAACCCCCAGATTGAGAGCCGCCCCCACATTTTGTCATCCCGAGGGCGGGGTTTGCCCGAGGGATCTGCTTTTTTCTTGGTGTTCGCGAAACCGCAGTTGCTCGGGATAAGAGCAAATCGGCGCGGATGAATCTCTCTCAATCCGGCAGAAGAAAAACGCGATCAGCGGCCAGCTCCACGGCCCACGGCTGCGGCAAATCGTGGAACGACTCCCATTCCTGCTTGAAAACTTCCGCTTGCAAGTGAAAATCGGCGGGGCCGGCGGGCGGCGCTCCGATACGCAAATCGAGCGTCACGCGAAACGGTGTTTCGGTCATCGCCGCGAGCCAGCAGGGAAAAACATTTTCTGAGTTGTCTCGCGCAGCCTGCCCCGCCGGATGAATGCGCACGTGATGCGCGCGGATCGCGATGTGTTTGGGAGTCTGCGCGAATTCCTGCGCGGCGCGCAGCGTGCAGTCCCAATCGACAGCTTCCACGCGGCCATCGGCAAGGCGGCGCGCCGCGGAAAAATTCTTGCATCCCGTCACGCGCGCGACCTCGATCGTCGGCGGATGCCGGAAGATTTCCTCCTTTCCACCTTGCGCCGCCACGCCTCCTTTTGAGAGGACGACAAGTTTTTCGCAGACGCGGTACGCCTCCTCGAGGTTGTGGCTCACGAAGATGGTCGCTCCGCGGTAGCTCCCCAGCGTTTCGCGAAGCTGGCGCTCGAGAGCGCCGCGCAGGTGCGTGTCCAGCGCGGAAAACGGCTCGTCCAGGAGCAGCGCGGCCGGCTCAATCGCCAGGGCGCGGGCAAGCGCCACGCGCTGCTGCTCGCCACCGGAGAGTGTCCCCGGATAGCGCTCAGCGAGATCGCTCAGATGAACCGCTGCGAGATGTTCGGCGACCCGCTGTCGCCTTTCATCCGGCGCGATGCGCCGAATCCCGAACGAAATGTTCTCTGCGACCGTCAGGTGCGGAAACAGCGCGTAGTTCTGGAACAGCAAGCCCACGCGGCGCTCGCGCGCCGGCACGTTGATGCGGCGGGCTGAATCGTAGAGCACGCGCCCATCGAGCGCGATACGTCCGTGATCCGGCGTCTCGAGGCCAGCAATCGCGCGCAGCGCCATCGTCTTGCCCGAGCCCGACGGGCCGAGCAGGCCCACCGGCGCGCCATCCGCCGAAAAGGCGACAGCAAGGCGAAAGTCGGAAATCTCCTTTTCGATGGCGACTTCGAGTGCCACTTAAGTTCTCCGCCACAGTGCCAGCGCGCGGCGATTCGTGCCGTAAACAATCGCAAGAACGACAAAAGCAAACAACAGCATAACCAGCGCCGTGCGATCCGCCGTATCGTAATTCGCCGACTGCACCTGATCGTAGATGTCGATGGAAACGGTACGCGTCACGCCGGGAATGTTTCCGCCCACCATGAGCACCACTCCGAATTCGCCGATGGTGTGCGCGAAGCTCAAAACGAGCCCCGTAACCGCACCTGCCGCTGAGAGCGGCAGGATCACCCGAAGAAATGTCGAGAACCGTGACGCGCCGAGCGTCCACGCCGCTTCGATCAGCCTCCGATCCACGCCGTCAAAACCCGCCGCGATCGGCTGCACTGCGAACGGCAGGCTGTAAAGCACCGAGCCGACGAGCAATCCGCCGAACGTAAACGGAAGCGTGTGCCCGAACCAGGCCTGCCAGATCCTGCCCGCAAAATGCCGCGGACTGAGCCCCACGAGCAGGTAGTAGCCAAGCACTGTCGGCGGCAGAACGAGCGGCAGCGCGACGATCGCCTCCACTAGAAATTTCAACCGCCAGCGCGAAAACGTGACCCAATACGCGATCGGCAACCCAATGGCGAGAAGAATGGCCGCGACGGAAACCGCCAACTTCAGCGACAGCATCACCGCGTCCCAGTTCAAGGCCCCGTTCAAGGCTTGGCCCCGAGGGAATTTTTTCCGGGGAGCGTGGATCCGAATCGCTCGAGAATCGCCGCAGTTGCGGGGATTTTTGTACAGTCGAGGAACATTCGCGCGGCCCCGCATGGCCGCTTCCCGGCCTGCGAAACGCGCGCCGGGTCCGCGGCGTGAGCCGGCAGAAACAGGGGAGCCGGCGCGAACACCGCGAGCAACATCAGCGAGATGATGAGGGTGGGCTTCATGGGCGGAAGGCGCGGCGCTCACACGCGCACGATCATCACTTCGGTGGCCTTGATGAGCGCCGCCGCGGTCTGCCCCTTCTCGAGGCGCATTTCGCGTGCGGCGTCCGCCGTGATGATCGAGGAAATGCGCTGGCCGTTGATCGACATCTTCACCTGCGCGAGGAGTCCGCTGTAGCGCACCTCCACGATGCGGCCCACCAGCTGGTTGCGCCCGCTGATCCGCCGGAAATTGCGGCGCCCGGCGAGCACGTCCTTCTCCTCGGCGCGCGGCAAGAAGCGCTCGATTTCGGACATGGGAATCCGATGGTGCCCTCCGGCGGTGCGGATGCTGTGCAATTTCTTTTTGTAGATCCACTGCTTCAGCGTGGGATAACTGATTCCCAGCGAACGCGCGGCGTCGCGCGGACTGAGCAATTCGTCGGACTGCACGGACACCTCCAGAAAATACATTTATACTCGTATTGAACAGATATGTAAATACGAATTAATACGATTCGGGTAGGACAGGCTTCAGCCTGTCGGGTTCCACTCGATCTTGGCCAGCACGTGGTTGGTTTTGCGCACGAAGCGTCTCGGGCACATCAATCCCAGCTTTCGCGGCATAGTCCGGGTTTCCGAACGGACCCCGACAGACTGAAGTCTGTCCTACTCAACCGCGAACGCCAGCAACACATTGCCGGGCATGCCGCCGTTGCGCGGATAGCCCGAATTGACGAACACCATTCCGCCGGCGACCACCGGGCCTGCGCCGTCGATCGAGCCGCCTTTGGCGGGGACCCCATTTACCGTGGAATATTCGCGAGCCGTATCGAAATCCCACACCATCGTGCCGTCTTCAGTTGAGAACGCCCGCAAGTGCCCGTCGAGCCCGGGCGAAAACACGACGCCGGGAATGAGCGTCAGCGCAGCGGACTGCCCGGGACTGCAACCGGGCCGCGGCGGATCGCACGGATGGCTGGGCGCGAACCAGGCCTTCGAGCCGTCCTCGAGATGCAGCGCCGTCAGGCCGCCGCCCTGCGCCGGATCAAATGTCGCGCCGCCCACCGGGCCGGCTGTATTCATCACCGCGTGGACGTCGGAGACCGCCGCGTAGACTTTCTGTCCGTCCGTCGCCATGCCCCATTGCACGCCGCCGTTCAGGCCGCCCTTTCCCACGCGCGTCTGCCACAAAAGTTTTCCCTTGGCATCGGGATCGAACGCGTAGACCACGCCGGATTTTTGTCCCGCGACCAGAATTTCCCTGCCATTCGGAGCGCGCACCAGGATGGCGGAAGATCCAAAATCGTAGTCCGGCCCATCCACCGTCGGGCAATTCACTCCCTTGTTGCGGCAGGCGGAAGTGTACGCGTCATTCTCAGTGACTTGCGTGGACCAGGCGATTTGTCCCGTCTTCAGGTCGAGCGCCATCACCGCGTCGCTCGTGGCGGTGGCCGGCTCGGAGTAGTTGTCGCCCGTGGCGATATAAAGCATGCCGCGCTTCGTGTCCACTGTGGGCGCCGACCAGACCGGCGCGCCCGAAGGCCCCCACTGTTGCGCGCCGGCGCTGTTCACGCCGGTTTTGTGCGCGGGCTGGTCGATCGTGTACGTCTTCCAAAGCACCGAGCCGTCGCGGGCGCGAACGGCCGTGATGCTCCCGCGAAACGTGCAGCAGGAGTATTCGGGATTGAGCGAACGCGTTTCCTCCCACGATGCGGCTGGAATGTAAACGACGCCGTTGAGCTCCACCGCCGAGCCAGTCAACCGGGCGGCCTCGTGTTCATCGATGCGCTTCTTCCACAGCAGATGGCCCGTTTTCGCTTCGAGCGCGTAGCCCCAGCCGATCAGGTCCGTGAAGATGACCGAGGTCGCGCCGCCGCTCGTGACGGGAAGAATCGCGGCGCGCACCGGCCCATTGGCCTGAAACACCCAATGCGTGCAGCCGGTTTTTGTATCGACGGCCTCGACGGCGCCGCTCGCGCTCCCGACGAAAAGCGTGCCGTTCATAACCGCCGGCGCAGCGAAGGCCGTGACGTCACCCGGAAAACCGAGCGCCCACTTCAGCTTGAGATGAGGCACTCGTCCCGCAGCAAGGCCCGCGCGCTCGGCGGACTGGTAACGCGCGTTGGACGCGGACGACGGGCTCCATCCCGGCCACGTGTCGCTGGCGGGGCCGGACAAGATGGCAATCTTCGCTGAACAAAATGCGCTCGCGGGCAGCGCGGCCTCCTCTGTTTTTGTCCCGAGATAATTCGCCACGGCTTCCCGTTCCGCTCGATCGAGCGGATAGGCCACGGCCATCATCAGTCCAAAATCAAGCGTGCGGAGGATTCGCGCGACGGAAAGTTTTTGCAGGGCGTCCTTGGAGGGCGCCCGCGAGCCCGCTTGATCGTGGCAAGTGGCGCAGCGCTTTTGATAAACTTCAGCGCCCGACGGCGCCGCGGAAACCGGCGTGGCATTTTGCGCCGTGGCAGCAGGAATCAAGCAGATCTGTACAGCCGCAAGAATGAGTACAGCAAACAGGCGTAGCGAAATCCGCGGGTATTTCATTCGTATTCTTCCTGCTTCAGTTTGATCGTAACGAACTCGTGGAATCTTACGCTATCTGGCAGGATAGCGCGGCGAGAACGTTGGTGCCCGTCCCAATCAGCGCCAAAAACCCAGACGTGTCATTCTGAGCGAAGCGAAGAATCTCTCTGGTCCGGATCGAACCCACGGAGAGATTCTTCGCTTCGCTCAGAATGACAAAAATTAGTGCGTCTGCACTCTGCAATCGAGGAGGAGCGGTTAGACGTGCGCGGCGGCTTCCTGCTCGAAGGCATGATAGGACGAGCGCACCAGCGGGCCGGACTCGACGTGCGCAAAGCCCATCCGCTCGCCCAGCGTTTTGTACTCGGCGAATTCGTCCGGGTGAACGTATCGCTCGATCGGAAGATGCTCGCGCGTGGGTTGCAGATACTGGCCGAGAGTCAGGATGTCCGTGCCCTGCGCTGCAAGATCGCGCATCGCGGCGAGAATTTCTTCCCGCGTTTCGCCGAGGCCGAGCATCAGCCCCGTTTTCGTGGGCATTGCGGGCGCCAGCGACTTCGCGCGCCGCAGCAACTCCAAAGAACGCGCGTACAGCGCGCCCTTGCGCACCTGATGATAAAGCCGCGGCACGGTTTCGGTGTTATGGTTCAGAACGTCGGGACGGGCGGAGATGACCGTCTCGAGCGCGTCCCAGTCCCCGCGAAAATCCGGGATCAGCACTTCCACTTTGCAGGCGGGAACACGCCCGCGAATTTCGTTAATCGTGCGCGCGAAAATTGCCGCGCCGCCGTCGGGCTGATCGTCGCGATTGACCGATGTCACCACCGCGTAGCGCAGGCCCATGCGCTCCACGGCTTCCGCCACTCTTTCGGGTTCCTGTTCGTCCGGCGGCCCGTCCGGCTTGCCCGAGGGTACCGCGCAAAAGCCGCACGCCCTCGTGCAGATGTTTCCCAGGATCATGAACGTGGCCGTGCGGTGCTCCCAGCATTCGCCCATGTTCGGGCAGCGGGCGCTCTCGCACACGGTGTGGAGATCGAGCGTGCGCATGATCCGCTTCAGCTCCTGGTAATTCGAGCCGTTGAAAAACTTCACGCGGAGCCACTCCGGCCTGGGGTGGGATGCTGGGTCCGCCAGGCCAGCGAGGGACGGGGTCGCATTTGAGATGATGTGAAAGGGTGAGGCCATGGTTGTGAAAAAACCAGCAGAACAATTCTAAGGGTTGCTGCACCGCTACACAAGCGTTGTAGCGCCGACCTTTTAGGTCGGCATCGCGGTGGCAGCACGTTCGCGCATCTTCAAGGCCGCTTCCTGCTCGCACCGGGGATGCCCGCCTGGAAGGCGGGCGCTACAACTGCCTCTTGATGCTGCGGGACCACGGGGAAAGCAGCGTTCTGTGGCTATTTTACCACACCGATTTATCTGACATACTTTAACTAGCTGATTCCATTGGCGTAAACATATTCACAGAAGGGCTTAGAAATGCTTGACAATATCGTCCGGTGAGCTACCAAACCACGATTGAAAAGCCCGTTGCAACCAAGGGTGTGGGTCTCCACACCGCCGTTAAATCCCATTTGCGGCTCGTGCCCGCGCCCGCCGACACCGGGATCGTATTTCGGCGAGTGGACCTCGACAATTTCGAGATCGAAGCGCATGTGCGGAACGTGGCGCGCGTCAGTTACGCCACGAGCCTGATGAAGAAGGGCGTGCTGCTTTCCACCACCGAACACCTCCTCGCCGCGCTCTATTCCTGCGGGGTGGACAACGTCTACGTCGAACTGGACGCCCTGGAACTGCCGATTCTGGATGGCTCGTCACAGCCCTTCATCGAAATGCTTCACCAGGCGGGAATTCGGAAGCTGCGTAAACGGCGGCGCTATTTGAAAGTAGTAAAGGCCCTTGAATTCACCGAGGGCGGCCGGCGCATTGGCATCTATCCCGCGGACGATTTTCGCGTGCGGTGCTTCGTGGAGTACAAGCACCCCTCGGTGGGCGCTCAGGAAGTCGAGCTGCGCGTGAGCCGGGAATCGTTCAGCCGGATGCTTGCCCCGGCGCGCACGTTCGGCTTCGTTCAGGATTTTGAGGGCTTGCGCCGCATGGGCCTGATTCGAGGCGGCTCGCTCGAAAACGCCATCGTTCTCAACGAGACGGGCGTTATGAACGGTCCCCTGCGCTTCCCGGACGAATTCGGTCGGCACAAGGCCCTGGACCTGATCGGCGACCTGGCCCTGGTAGGGCATCCACTCCTAGCCCGCGTCGAAGCCCACAAGGCAGGCCACGCTTTGCACACGCAACTCGTGACCCGCCTGCTGGCCGATCCTACGCTATGGACGGAAACCTACGAAGAAGAAGGACGTTCTACGGCAACATTATCCCGGGTTCAAGCCGAGGCCGGCGCCCCGGTCGGCGATTGAAGCTGCCCCTATCCGCCCGTTGTGCCTCCCCAATAAAGTATTCGATTCGCGCCGCACTGGACTCCCGCGGATTGTTATTCCCCTGTGAAACGCTGAAAATCGAAGCATGGCAAACCCCGATATCTCGATTGTGATCCTGGCGGCAGGCAAGGGCACGCGGCTGAAGTCCGCTCTGGCCAAGGTGTTGCACCGCGCGGGCGGGCGGCCGCTCATCGACCACGTCGCGCGCGCGTGCATGCCCCTGAAGCCGCGGGAAATCATCGCGGTCGTGGGGCATCAGGCCGAAGACGTTACCGCGGCTGTCGGGCCGCTCGGGGTCAAGAGCGTCGTCCAGGAACCGCAGCGCGGCACCGGCCACGCCATGCTCGTTGCGCGGCGGGCTATTTCGTCTCGCGCGAAGATTGCGACCATTTTGCCGGGCGATGCCCCGCTGATCCGCACGGAAACTCTGGCGGCGCTGGCCAAAGCACACCGTGAAACCGGCGCGGCCGCCACAATCCTATCCGCCGAGATCGAAAATCCATCCGGTTACGGACGCATCGTGCGGCAGGATGATGGCTCGGTCGCCTCGATTGTCGAGGATTCCGTGCTTACCGGCGAGCAGCGCTCGATCCGCGAAATCAATTCCAGCATCTACTGTTTCACCCTGGAAAAATTGTGGCCGTGTCTCGCAACGCTCAAGCCGCAGAACGTGCACAAGGAGCTTTACCTGACCGACGCCATTGCCGTACTGCGGCAAAAAGGCGAGAAGGTTCAGGCCGTCATCGCGTCGGATTCGGATGAGGTGCTGGGCTGCAACACGCGCGCCGATCTCGCCGCAGTGGACGCCGTGTTTCGCCGGCGCAAGCGCGCCGCGATCATGGACGCCGGCGTCAGCATCGAGCTGCCGGAAACGGTATTGATCGATCCCGAAGTCTCCGTGGGCGCGGACACGCGCATCGAGCCGGGCGTGCAGCTTCTCGGGAAAACGCGCATCGGCGCGGGCTGCACGATCCGCACGGGCTCCGTCCTCTCGGACGCCGTGCTCGAAGACAACGTGCTGGTGAAGCCGTACACGATGGTCACTGCGAGCCACCTTTCCGAGGGCGCGCAGGTTGGGCCCTACGCGCATCTACGCGACGGCGCGCGCCTCGAGGATGGCGCGCGCGTAGGAAATTTCGTGGAAGTCAAAAAGAGCATCCTCGGTTCCGGCGTGAAGTCCATGCACCTCACCTATCTCGGCGACGCGCGCGTCGGCAGCGGCACCAACATCGGCGCGGGCACGATCACCTGCAACTACGACGGCGTGAACAAGAATCCCACGACGATCGGCAAGAAGGTTTTTATCGGCAGCGATACGGCGCTCGTCGCGCCCGTGCGGGTCGGGGACGGCGCCTACGTCGGCGCGGGCTCGGTGATCACGAAAAATGTGCCGCCCGATGCGCTGGGCCTCGCACGCGGGCAACAGGTTAACAAGCTCGGCTGGGCCGCCGCGCGCCGCCGCGAACTGGCTGCCGCGGGCAAGCCATCAAAGTCCCGCGCCCGCAAGAAAAGCAAGCGGCGCGCGAAATCGCGCCCCGCCAAACGAAAAAGATAGGCCAATCACCTCCGAAAGCGCTCCCGGCCTCGATTCTTGACAATTTCGTTACAGCCAATTTGTTGCGCAGCAATGCCCCCGGTGATAGTGTCTGGTCAAATTCCCTCTCTGGAGGACCGGGCCATGAGCGTGTGGGTGAACTGGGGTCTCGTCGTCGCGTCGATTGCCTTCATCGTTGGCGATCTCGTTTTGGAAGTCTATGAGCACGCGAACCTTGCCGTGCTCGGCTTGGTCCTCTTGGCGGGAGGGATCCTTGGGCTGGCGATCGACTCAGCCACGACCGGCCTGGGCACAGCGATCGTCCTGGCGCTCGTCTACATGGTGATCAACCGCCGCCCGGGCCACATGCTCCCGAAGCACGTTTCAGGGAACTGAAGCTACCAGCTTACTTTGGAACCTGCATCCGCGTTCAGGGTATACAATCATCATCCCTTGATGAACCGGGCGCGGGGTGCGATGGCTTCTTCCGGCCAGCTCTCTTACCAATTGCTCAAATCCGCAGCTGACCCTTCCTTCGAGCAATTTTTCCGCATCTATGCGGAATCGATCCACGCCCGCGAGCAGAAACCGAAAGAGCTGATCGCAAAGATGGTCGCGCGTCGAGACTACAAGATCTTTTTGCAGAAGCTCGACGGCGACGTGACGGGATTCAGCATCATGTTCGCGCCGCCCGGCGAAGACTTTTGTCTTTTGGAATATATGGCCGTCGATTCGAGCCGGAGGAACACCGGGCTTGGCGGACGACTCTTTCTGCACACCACGCAGGCAATGGGCACACCAGGCGGAGCGCCGCTGCCAATGCTCCTGGAAGTGGATTCGGACCGCGAGCCTTCTCCGGATCAGCAGATGAGAAAGCGTCGCTTGGAATTTTACAAGCGGCTGGGATGCTTGCGCGTCGCCGCGCTCCCCTACATCCTTCCGCTCGTGGGAACGGGCGCGGTTCCGGAAATGTTCCTGCTCGTGCATGCGCCGGCCGAAGCGCGTTTCATTCCCAAATCCCAATTGCGGCATTGGCTCGCCGTGATCTACGAGAAGGTTTACAGCTGCCCGCCGAATGATCCCCGCATCGCTCGCATGCTGGAAGGAGTGTCCGATCCGGCGGGGCTGAAGTGAAGAATTGCGTGGAGGAAGAACACCGTGAGTGGGATCACCAGCATCTGGAACAACGAACTTTTCTGGATCGCCGTGGGCGCCATCCTTCAGGGTGTGGCGGCGATCATTGCCTACTCCGCGTTGCGGTACTCCGTCACGACGTTCACGAAGACCCTGAACGTCTCAAACTACACCGAGTTGGACAGAATGTATTTTGACCTCCTGCAAATGGCCGTGGAGAACCCTCGCTTGATCGATCCGGATGCCGCGCGCAGCGGTGACCACGAGAGGGCATACGACACCTACGCCTTCATGGTGTGGAACGTCATGGAGAGCATCTACGACCGGTGCCACGGCGACGACGACCTCTGCGAGACCTGGTATCCCGTGATCGACACCGAATTTCAGAGGCATCACAAGTGGTTCAACGATCCGAGGAATCACCCCAAGTTCAAGGAACCATTCCGGCGGTTCGTCGATCAGCGGTACGGGAAACATAAGCAGACGAAGGATCACGCGGCTCATTGAGTCCTTGAGTTGTTCGCTTGAGAATGGCGCTCGGCAGGCATTCCGCCATTTTCGATGAACCTGAAGACGGCGCCGCTCGATGTGCTAAAATGCCCTTGGTGAGGGGAGAATTCCCGCGATGAAATTTGGTGTCGTCGTGTTTCCGGGCTCGAACTGCGATCACGACGCTTGGTACGCACTCGGCGAAGTCCTGCACCAGCCCGTTGAGTTCCTGTGGCACCAATCCGAAAAAGTAGAAGGTTTTGACGCGATCCTACTCCCCGGCGGATTCTCCTTCGGCGATTATCTGCGCACGGGCGCAATCGCCCGGTTTTCTCCGGTGATGCGCGCGGTGGAAAAATTCGCGCGCGGCGGCGGGCTGGTTCTCGGCGTCTGCAATGGCTTTCAAATTCTGTGTGAAGCGGGCCTGCTTCCGGGCGTGCTGCAGCGCAATGCGGGAATGCGGTTTGTGTGCCGGCAGGTGCATGTCCGCGTCGAGACCACGGATACTCCGTTCACCGCGCTGGCGACGCGCGGCCAGGTGCTGCAAATGCCCATCGCGCACGGCGATGGAAATTATTTTTGCGACGAAGCGACGCTCGTGGAGCTCGAGCGCAACCGGCAAATCGTGTTTCGCTACACAACGCCCGACGGGCGCGAGGACGCCGTGGCCAATCCGAACGGTTCGCTTGCGAATATTGCGGGCGTGTGCAATCGCGAACGCAACGTAGTCGGGCTGATGCCGCATCCGGAGCGCGCCATCGAGGCGGCGCTCGGCTCGTCCGACGGCCTCGTGATCTTGCGTTCCCTGATTGAGTCGCTGTCACGTCGCGCGGTGGTTTCGGCCTAGGTAGCGCGGCCACTCTTTATCCCGAGCCCCTGCGAAGGACAGGCTGTGCGGTTTTTTCAGTAGTCAAGAAAGGCGCACAGCCAAGAGTGGCTGTGCCACTTGAATCTTCATCATGTCTTCCGCAAAACCAATGTTGGACCTCGAAATCAAGGTAACTCCGGAATTAGCGGCCGAACACGGCCTCACCGCCGAAGAATACGCGCGCATTCAGAAAATTCTCGGACGCGATCCGAATTTCACCGAGCTCGGCATTTTCAGCGTGATGTGGAGCGAGCACTGCTCCTACAAATCGAGCAAGGCGCATCTGCGGCGCCTGCCGACGCGCGGCCCACAAGTGCTGCAGGGGCCCGGCGAAAACGCGGGCGTCATCGATATCGGCGACGGCCTCGCGGCCGCGTTCAAGATGGAGTCGCACAATCATCCGAGCTACGTCGAGCCGTTTCAGGGCGCGGCCACGGGCGTCGGCGGAATCCTGCGCGATATTTTCACGATGGGCGCGCGGCCCATCGCCGTGCTCGATTCGCTGCGATTCGGACCGATCACGTCGCGCCCGTCGGCTTCAGGGGCTAAAGCCCCTAAAAGCGAAACGCGAACGGACGGGCTAAAGCCCGTCCCTCCGAAATCAGGTTCGCCGGAGGCTCCAAATTCGTGGGCGGAATCGACGGGCGCTTCAGCGCCGGGAACTAAAGGCCCTACGCATTCAGTCGAGGCGGTCATTCCGAATGAAGTGGAATTTGGAGGGACGGGCTTCAGCCCGTCCGTACCGGCTGCGGGCGAAAGGGCTTTGGCCCCTGAAGCGATCGACGAGGCGACGATCGCGCGCAATCGCCGGATTCTCGACGGAGTCGTTCGCGGGATCGCGCACTACGGAAATTGTTTCGGCGTGCCGACCGTCGGCGGCGAAGTACAATTCGAGCCGGGCTACTCCGCGAATCCGCTCGTCAATGTCCTCGCGCTGGGCATTGCAAAAAAAGAAGACCTCTTCTTCGCCAAGGCACGCGGCGTGGGCAATCCCGTCATTTACGTGGGCGCGAAAACCGGGCGCGACGGAATCCATGGCGCGTCGCTTCTCGCCTCCGCCGAATTCACGGAGGAGTCGCAGCAGAAGCGGCCCAACGTGCAAGTGGGCGACCCGTTCATGGAAAAGCTGCTGCTCGAAGCGTGCCTCGAAGCGATGCAGACCGGGGCGGTTGTTGCGATTCAGGACATGGGCGCGGCCGGGCTGACGAGCTCTTCGTGCGAGATGGCCTCGCGCGGCGGCCTGGGCATTGAGATCGAGCTCGCGCGCGTGCCGCAACGCGAGCCGGGCATGACACCCTACGAAATGATGCTCAGCGAATCGCAGGAGCGCATGCTACTCGTGGCCCAGCGCGGCCGCGAGCAGGAAGTGCTGAAGGTATTCGCGAAGTGGGGGCTCGACGCGGTTGAGATCGGGCGCGTGACAAGCGACGGCCTCGTGCGCGTCCGGCACAACGGCCAACTCGCGGCGGAAATTCCCGCGCACGCGCTCGCCGAAGAAGGGCCGGTCTACCAGCGGCCGCTATCAGCGCCCGTGCCACGAACGCAAGAGCGTCTTGTCGAATTCAGCCCCGCAGGGACCGACCTCACCGAGAATTTTCGCGCGCTGCTCGGCGCGCCCGCCGTCGCGTCCAAGCGCTGGATTTGGGAGCAATACGATTACATGGTGCGCACCAATACGCTCGAAACGCCGGGCGCGGGTGACGCGGCGGTCGTGCGCATCAAGGGGACGAAGCGGGCGCTCGCGCTTTCCGCCGACGGCAATGGCCGCTGGTGCCGCCTCGATCCGTTCGCAGGCGCGCAGCTCGCCGTTGCGGAAGCGGCGCGCAACGTGGCCTGCTCTGGCGCCAGGCCCATGGCCGCGACGAATTGCCTCAATTTTGGCAGCCCGGAAAAGCCGGAAGTGATGTGGCAATTCAGCCGCGCGATTGACGGCATTGCTGAAGCCTGCACAACACTCGACATTCCCATCACTGGCGGCAACGTGAGTTTCTACAACGAAACGCTCGGCCGCTCGATCGATCCGACGCCCATTCTCGGCGTGCTCGGGATGATCGAGGACGCATCGCACGCGCTAGGGATGGGGTTTCGCGCTGAGGGCGATGTGATTTTGCTGCTTGATGGAGTACAAGACGAACAGAGTTCACCACAGAGGACACAGAGGGCCACAGAGAAGGGCGAATTCTCGTCGTCAGAGTATGCGCGGACGATTCAGGGGATCGAGGCAGGAGCGCCTCCCGCAGTTAACCTTGTTGCAGAAAAGCGTTTGATTGCAGCACTCGTTGCGCTGGCCGCTGAGGGTAAACTGCAATCCGCGCACGACGTCGGCGACGGCGGCTTGGCCGTGGCTGGGGCCGAATCTTGCTTCACCAGCGACGAGCTTTCCGCACACATTTCGCTCGCGAGCAACGAGCCCGACGAAGTCGCGCTCTTCGGCGAACGCGGCGCGCGCGCCATCGTATCCGTTACTTCCGAAAATGTTGCCGCCGTTCGCCGGATTGCGGCACAATACGAAGTGGCAGTCGTGGATGTGGGCCGAGTCACCCGTGGCGATTTCCGCATCGAACTGAACAGAAGGACGGTGGTTAGCGGGGCGACCCCCCTCCTCGCGGACGACTGGAATGGAGCCTTTGGGCGGCTCCTTGGCTAGCCGGGTGCGGGCTGTACGTGCAGCCCGCCCGGAAAGACGATCTCCGAAAGGCAGAATGAATCACCCGATCGAAATTGAGAACGATCGTTTTCACGATCACTGCGGCGTGTGCGGAGTCTTCGGCCATTCCGAAGCCGCGAAAATGGCCTATCTCGGGCTGTACGCGCTGCAGCATCGGGGCCAGGAATCCGCCGGGATCGTTTCAAGCGACGGACGCGAACTGCATCTCGAAAAAAGTATGGGCCTCGTTGCCGACATTTTTCAGCCGGACGTGCTCGCTCGGCTCCCTGGCGAAGCGGCCCTCGGCCACACGCGCTACTCGACGGCGGGCGACACTTCGCTGATGAACGCGCAGCCGATTGTGATCGACTGCAACAAAGGAAAACTCGCCCTCGGCCACAACGGAAATCTTCCGAGCGCGGCGAAATGGCGCCGCACGCTCGAGCATCGCGGCTCGATTTTCCAAACGACCAGCGACACCGAAGTGATCGTGCACCTCGTGGCGCGCAGCCAGGCCCGCAATCTTTCCGGCGCGCTCGCCGATGCTCTGAACCAGGTCGAGGGCGCGTACTCGCTGCTGGTGCTGACGCGCGATGAAATGTACGCGCTGCGCGATCCGCGCGGCTTCCGCCCGCTCGCCCTCGGAAAGCTGGATGGCGCGTGGATCGTGGCCTCGGAAACGTGCGCGTTCGATCTGATCGGCGCGACGTACGTGCGCGATGTCGAGCCGGGTGAAATGCTGCGCATCTCGCGCGCGGGGATGGAGTCGATCCATTTCGCGCCGGAAATGCCGCTGCAGCAATGCATTTTCGAGCACGTTTATTTTTCGCGGCCGGACAGCCTCGTCTTCGGCCGCGTGGTCGAGCAAAGCCGCGAGATGCTGGGCCGTTTGCTCGCGCGCGAGCACGCGGTTCCCGCGGACATCGTCGTGCCCGTCCCGGATTCCGGCGTGCCGGCGGCGGTCGGCTATTCGCAGGAGTCGGGCATCCCGTTTCGCATGGGCTTGATCCGCAATCACTACGTGGGGCGCACATTCATCGAGCCGCAGCAATCGATCCGCGACTTTGGCGTGAAGCTAAAACTCAACCCCGTGCCCGAGCTGCTGCGCGGCAAGCGCGTCGTGCTCGTCGACGATTCGATCGTGCGCGGCACCACCAGCCGGAAGATCGTGCGCATGGTGCGCGAAGCCGGCGCGGCGGAAGTACACGTGCGCATCAGTTGCCCGCCCACGATTTCGCCGTGCTTCTACGGAGTGGACACGCCCACGCGCGAGGAACTGATCGCCTCCGACGATTCGCGCGTGCGCCCGCGGCTGACTGCGGAAGAAATTGAGGAATTCGAAGCACGCGACGATGTGCGCGGGCCACATCGTGGCGCCGGCGTGTCGCCGGCAGTCTTGCAGATCGATCGGGGCCCAAAAACCGCCGGCGGGACGCCGGCGCCACAAAACGAACAATCGATCGAGGAGATCCGCCGCTATCTCGGCGCGGACTCGCTGGGCTACGTCTCGCTGGAAAATTTGCGCCGCGCAGTCGGCGACACACGCGGCTCATTCTGCACCTCGTGTTACACGGGCGTATACCCCGTGGACGGCGCGCAGTCCGAACTCGAATGCCGCGCGGTAGAAGCCGGAGAAGCCCCGGTCGTGGAGATTCAGGTGGTGCAGAATGAGCGCTGAAGAAACAACGCTGGCCCTCGAAGAGGTCAAGTCGAAACCGGACGTCGGCAAAATCGTCCTCCGCGAGGCGCTGTCCTGGCTGTGGGTGATCCTCGCGTTTCTCTTCATCACGGGAACGATCGTGCAGGCCCGCGTAATTCCCTCCGGCTCGATGGAGAGAACACTGCTCGTCGGGGACCACCTGCTGATGAGCCGCTTCGGCTATGAAGCCGAGCTGCCGATGACGCCGCTGCACATGCGTCTCTGGCGCGAACCGCATCGCCAGCAGATCATCGTTTTTCGCGCGCCGCTTCCGGGCACGCCGGACTACATCAAGCGCCTGATCGGCATGCCGGGAGATGAGCTCGAAATTCGCGAGGGCGTTGTCTCCATCAACGGAAAGCCGCTGCGCGAACCCTACCGCGCCGATCCTCCCAACCCGACCGACAACTACGGCCCGGTGACCGTTCCCGCCGGCGAGTATTTCATGATGGGCGACAATCGCGACGATTCCTACGACAGCCGCTACTGGGGCTTCGTCCCGCGCGACAACATTATCGGCACGCCGATCATGGTGTACATGTCGATCGACGCGCCCGAAGACACGTGGAACCCGGGCCACATCCGCGACCGCATGCTGACCTACGCCAGCGTCGTCTGGCATCCCGGCATCGTGCGCTGGCGGAGAATCTTCAAGCTGTTTTGAATTTTGACCTAGCGGGGACACGCCGCCCGGCTCCTCTCGCCACGGCGGAAAGCATTCATCGTGCGGGGTGCGGGCTGTACTTGCAGCCCGCCTAGAACATGGACTACGCCGAAGCAGGAGTGGATATTTCGCTCGCGGATCAGGCCAAGCAGCGCATCCGGCGCCTGGCTTCCCGCACGTTCACCCGCGGAGTGATCGGCGGAATTGGTTCGTTCGGCGGACTTTTCGCGCTGGACAAGAAGTGGCGCGAGCCGGTGCTCGTCTCGAGCGCCGATGGCGTGGGCACCAAGCTCAAAATTGCCATGGCCATGAACATCCACTCGACCGTCGGCGCCGACCTCGTGAATCACTGCGTCAACGACATCCTTACGCTCGGCGCCGAGCCGCTCTTCTTCCTCGATTACCTGGCGATGTGCAAGATGGACCCGAACATCGTCGAGCAGCTTGTCGAGGGCATGTCGCGGGCCTGCCATGCGGCGGGATGCGCACTGATCGGCGGCGAAACGGCGGAAATGCCGGGGTTCTACGCGCCCGGGGAATACGATCTTGCCGGTTTCATCGTCGGAGTCCTGGAGCGATCCGCGCTCAAGAAATCGGCCGGCGTGAAACCGGGCGATCTGCTTTTCGCGCTGCCCTCGACGGGACTCCACACCAACGGCTACTCCCTCGCGCGCAAGTTGGTCTTCGACCATGCGGGCCTGCAGCCGGAGACGTACGTCGCCGAAGTCAGCAACAAAATCGGCGCGGAGCTTCTGCGGCCCCATCGCTGCTACTGGCCGATGCTCAAGACCACGGTCGAGCGCGGCTGGCTCTCCGCCATGGCGCACATCACCGGCGGAGGAATTCCCGGGAATTTGCCGCGCGTGTTGCCCCGCGGCGTGCAGGCGGAAATCGAGCTCGGCTCGTGGCCCGTGCCGCCGATCTTTTCCTACCTCGCCGGGCTCGGCAAACTCGAGCGGGAGGAGCTTCTTCGTATATTCAACATGGGCGTGGGAATGATTCTTGTAGTGCCGCTCGAAAATCACTCCAGCCTCGAGGCCGAACTGAAGCGCCGCCGCGAAAAATATTTCCGTATCGGCCAGATTCGCCGCGCCGACCCGCGCAAGCCCCAGGTTGTCTTCACCGGCAGCCTGCCGCTCTAGCCTCGTAGAAATTCTTCTCCATGGGCGACGCGAGCGACCGGTCATTGCTCATGCTTTTCTCAGAGTCCTCTGTGCCCTCTGTGGTGAACGCTTTTTCGTTTGACCGGCCCCGATGGACTCCTCCGGCAAAATGTGTGACGATACCCGAACAAACAGCAGACAAATCTCGCCATCACACACGGGAGGATTTCCATGGAAAGGCGAAAATTTCTGGCGTCATCGCTCGCGGCATCCGCGCTGGCCGTCACCGCGCCTGGTAGCGCGATCGAGGCAGCCCAGGGTGGCATGGCGGCGGGCGCAAAGAGCCGTGAGTTCTACCAACTGCGGCGCTACCACATCAACGCAGGCCCGCAGCGCAAAATGTGCGATGATTTTTTCCGTGACGCGCTGATCCCGGCGCTGAATCGCCTCTCGATTTCGCCGGTCGGCGTCTTTGATCTTTCGATCGGTCCGGACACGCCTTCGATCTACGTCCTGATGCCCGGCGCGTCCGCGGAAAAACTGGCGACGGTCGAGAATCTCCTCGGCAAGGACGAGGAATTCACGAAGGCCGGCGCCGCTTTCCTCACCGCGCCCGCCAAGGAGCCTGCCTTCGACCGCATGGACAGCACGTTCCTGCAGGCGTTTGAGAAGTGGCCCAATCTCATCCTTCCCAAGGCGACCGCCGCGAAGGGGCCGAGCGTCTTCGAGCTGCGCATCTACGAAGGCGCGACCGATCAGGATCACCGCCGAAAAGTGGAAATGATGCAGTCGGGCGAAGCGGAGATTTTCGCCAAGAACGGCTTCGAGCAGATTTTTTACAGCGAAACGCTGATTGGCCCGCGCCTGCCGAATCTGACCTACATGCTGTGCTTTGACAGTCTGGCGACGCGCGACAAACAGTGGGCCGCCTTCCGCGCTTCCGACGACTGGAAATCGTACTCCACGCAGCCCAAATACGCGTTCGAGCCGATTGTCTCCAACATCACGAACCTGATCCTGACGCCGACCGCGTACTCGCAGATTTAGGTTTGGGTAGCACAGCGACTCTGCGCTGTGCGCCTTCGTAAGCTGCGGCGCGTATGAAGCGCACACATCGCGCGGTGGGTGCCAAACGATTGCACAAAACCGAACAGCGAGCCCTTCGCAAGGGCTCAGGATAAAGAGTTGCTGTACTACTCCGCCAGCGGAAAAAACACCTGAAAGCGCGCGCCGCGCGGCCTGTTGTCCTCGAGGCGAATCGTGCCGCGATGGTCGTCCACAATTTTCGCCACGATCGAAAGCCCCAATCCCACGCCGTCTTTTTTCGATGTAAAAAACGGATTGAATATTTGCTCGCGCAACTCGGGCGGAACTCCCGGGCCGGAGTCCGCGACGATCACGCTGACGCCGCGCTCGCCGTTTTGCTCTTCCGAAGCGGCGGACAAGCGCAGCGTCCGCTCGATCGACGCGTCCTGCCCCTGCATGGCCTGCATCGCGTTCGTGATCAGATTGACGAAGACCTGCTCGCACAGCTGAGCGTCCGCGGGAACCGCCGGCAGATCCGGAGCGTAGTCGCGCACCACATGCACACCCGCATTGGGGCAGGAAGCCGTGGCGGCCTCGAGAGCACGATCGACGATTTCGGTGATGCGCACCGGCTGCAGCCCGAGCTTTGAGGGCCGCGCGAAATCCAGAAACCGCACGACGAGTGAGTTCAGCCGGTTCACCTCGGAGGAGATATACCCGGCGAGTTCTGCGGTGAGGGGCTCGGAGGCGGCGACCTTCCGGTTGAGCATGTCGGCCGAGCCCTTGATCACCGCGAGCGGATTGCGGATTTCGTGCGCAAGCCCGGCGGAGAGCTGTCCGAGCGCGGCCAGGCGCTCGGCGCGTCGCGCGTCCGCCTCGGCCCGGCGCAGCTGCTGGTTCGTCTCTTCCAGCTTCTCCGAAAGATCCTGCAAGCGGTGGACCTGGCGGCGGTTTTCCACAGCAAAGCGGTTGACCAGAATCGCCGCGATATAGAAAAAGAGCACGCGGATAGCAAGGATTCCCTTTCCTTCGGGAGTTAGATCGACTTCTTCTTGCAGCGCCGGGAACAACAGCGACAAATAGGCGAGCGAAGCAACTGTGGTCCAAGCCAGAGCGCCGGCCGTACCGAAATAGATCGCGGCGCTCACCACTGGCAGGAAGTAAATCGGGAAATAGCTGCTGTTGATTCCGATCTCTCCGGTGTGGTCGAGCAGTAGTGTCGCTAGCAGGATCTTGATGAAAACGCTGTATGCAGGACCGCGCCGGGGCAGACGTTTAACCAGCCAGCCTTCCATAAGCTGGACGACCAAGATCGCAAGCAGGATCAGCTGCTTGTGGATTTCATCAACGGGGGGAAGCAGCGCAAGGCCGCCCAAAAAAACGAGCCAGATGAGATCGATCCAGCCCAGACGAAGATCCTGAATTTCCGCTCGTTCGGTTTCCGCCATTTCGCGAGACTCCGGCAAAGTCTAACACGCGCGTTGCGAATGTATGGTTCGCGAGTCGGCGCGCAGCATCGCATACGTCTCCGTGAACTCAGTGTCCTCTGTGATGAAGGGCTTTCTGCAGTCACTCAACTGCAGGGACGAAAATCAAAACCGGAACACTGAGCATGCGGAGGGGCGCAGAGAAAAACGCAGGGGGGAGATTTGGAGTTACTGCAAGCGTTGGGGTCGGGATTCCGTGTCGACGAGCGCCTCGAAAATGGCGAGGACGTGGCGGCGGTAATCGACCATGCGGGTGAAGACGTCGCGCAACGAGGGATCGCGCTCGGATTCCCGATGCCACTTCAAGAGCACCGCGGGCGGAACTTCGATGTCGCGGCGCAGCTCCTCGGCGGAGTGCCCCCGAAGGAACAGCCCGTAGAAGAAGGCCGCCTCCCGTTGAGGGAAGTCGAAATCGTGCTGGGCGTCTTCGGCGGCGTTCGCCGGGGCCTGCGCGGTCGCGTTGGTTTCAGTCTGCATCAGCGCCATAGGACAGAATGGGCAGTTTACCGGAACTTTTCCCGGCGTCAAGAGGCCAGGAGCAAAGAACGGCTCTTTTTAATTACTTTTAAACACATCACCACGCGTGCGAACGAAGCTGCGCCGCTGACGCCCAAAGGCGCGGCAAAACAAATACTAAGTACACCAAAATGAGTTACTTACGAAACAGGCTAGCCAATCTTACCGGGTTGGCGAGCTGACCGTACAAAATCGCGCAAGGCCGAAACATTCGGGCCGTAAGCCCCGATGCGGACCGCATCGACCGGCAGGCCGAGGCGCTCCGCCGCTTCCATGTTGATCCCGGCATCGTCAAGCTCGGACAAGCTGAACCCAATCGCCGGCAGCACCCGTTTGACCCCGCTCGGGTACACCGGTCGGGGCGGACGGCGGCGCTGCCAGGGCTTATTGGCAATTGCGAAGAACTGGTGCCAGTCGTTCTTGTCCCACATCGCTCGCTCCCGCGTCTCGGGGGCTCAGGACGCTAGTGCCGACGCTACATAAGATGCGCCGACAGCCCTCCCGGTCGCTTCCCTTGGTCCCGGCGCCTCGTTTCGAGGCCTTGCCGCGCCTGTCTTCGGGTATACGGCATATCCCGAGCGGCGTCCACAATAGACTGGAGAATGTTTCAGCGGCGTTACGAAAGAGAAATTATCGCCTTCGCGCGAGCGCCGAGTACCGGTTGGCTAATGGCGGCTCGCGTTCGAACGAATTCACACGCCTCGCGACGAATTCGTTTCGCGTGAAACACGCGCGCAAGCCATTGTTTGAGCAGCGTTTCGGAGGACAGCGTTCGGGCGCGCGGCGCAGTGCGGCGGCCAAGACTTTGGCCAACGAACAGTCCTGGCTTGATATACTGGCCATACCGAGGCGTCTCGCGGGAACCTGTGGAAATGTCGAACCTTGTCATCGTCGTTCACTACCATGAACTCTGGCTCAAGGGCGGCAACCGGCGCTTCTTCTTGAGCAAGCTGCATATCGCGCTGAAGCGCGCCCTCGAGGGCCTGCCGGTGGCGCGCGTTTTGCGGCCCGGCGACCGGCTGCTGGTCGAGTTTGGCGAGGGCGCTTCGGCCGAGGAAGCGATCGCGCGGATCGAGCGCGTTCTTGGCGTGGCGTTTTACGCCGTTGCGCGTGTGGTTCCGCGCGGAACGGGCGACGATCTCGCGGCGCTCGGTCGCGCGGCTTGGGAAGAAATTCGCACCGAAAAATTCGAGACGTTTGCGGTGCGCGCGAAACGCAGCGACAAATCTTTCCCGCAAAGCTCCGTCGAGATTGACGTCGCCGTCGGGCAGCATCTCGTGGATCGCCTGCGCGCCGAAGGCCGCCCCGCGCGCGTCAAGCTCAACGATCCCGAGTTGACCTGCCGCATCGAAATTCCTCCCGGCCCGTCGCTCCTTGTCTATGCCCGCAAGATTCCGGGCGCGGGCGGGCTTCCGGCCAATACGGCCGGGCGCATGACGTGCCTGCTCTCCGGCGGCTTCGATTCCGCCGTCGCCGCGCACAAAATGATGAAGCGCGGCGCGCATTTGAATTTCGTGCATTTCTGGGGAGGCGGGGCGCGCCCCGGCGAGTCTTCGGTGCACGTCGCGCGGGCTCTGGTGAAGCAGTTGGTCCCGTGGCAATTCTCGGCGAAGCTCTATCTCGTGCCGTTCGAGCCGATCCAGCGCGAAATTGTGGCGCGCGCGCCCGAGGAATTCCGCATCCTGCTCTATCGCCGGATGATGCTGCGCATCGCCGAGCGCGTCGCGCGCAACGGCCGCTCGCTCGGACTCGTCACGGGAGACAGCCTGGCGCAGGTCGCCTCGCAAACCCTGCACAACATGGCTGCGGTGGGCGAGGCCGCGCACATGCCCCTCTACCGCCCGCTCGTCGGCGACGACAAACTCGAAATCCTGGACTATGCCCGCAAAATACGCACGCACGACATCTCCGCCGAGCCGTTTCACGATTGCTGCCCCATCTTCCTGCCGCGCAACCCCGCGCTACATGCCACCGCCGAAGAACTCGGCAAAGCCGAAACCGCGCTCGATATTCCGGCGCTGGTGCGCCAAGGAATCGACACCATGGCCATCGAGCGCTACCGCTACGCGTCCGGTCGAGTCGAAAAGATCGAATCGTTCAAATCCACTACCGCGTAATGCAAGATTTTAGGCAGGGGGCTGAGCAGTGAAGATGCGTGGCCGACTGAAATTTCATTCCTCTGGCCCGGGTTGGTTACGCAATCGCTCCAAGCCATTTGACAGGAAAATGAGCGGCGAGAGCGTTGGCCAGCCGTTCATCGGCTGTAATGAGTTGAGCCTCGGATTCGACGGCCAGCGCGACATACAAGCTGTCGTACACAGTCCGGTCGAATACCGTGGCAATGTGAAAGGCTCGCTCCAACAACGGCGCGATGGAAAGCGTTGGGAAATCGCACTTCATCAAGCTGGCGATGGCTTCCTGCGCTGACGCTTTTGAGAATCGACCAAGTCGAATCGCTCTCCAGAATGCGCTTCCAAGTTCCACCCAGAATAGATCGGGGACGACGAAGCGGATCTCACCGTGGAGATACTTTTTGTAGAGTGTGAGAGCTTCGTCCGAAAGCGGCTCATCTTTCGGTGACAAGAACCATTTCACCGCGACGCTTGCATCCAGGACGAAATTGCTCACCGCTCCCGGTCCTCTCGGATCATTTCCTCGGCGGAGGGAAAAGGCCCTTTACTTTTCGGCAGCTCTTCGCGCATTCGCATCATTCGTTGGAACAAGTCTTTCCGCGCCTTCAACTCCCGCTCAGTGGGAACGTTCTGCTCTAGCAGCGCCATTACCTCTGCAGCAATCGAGCGACGGCGGGCCTTCGCCTGCCTGCGCAGCGCCTCGTAAAGCTCATCGGGCACGTTTTCGACGTATAGTGTTGCCATAGTATTTTCCTGGGATAAGCATAGGCAATTCCAAGGCTCATGTCAATGGGAGTAGGGCCAAAAAAAACCGGGGAGCCTCGAGGCTCCCCGATTACGGCAAACTTTTCTTGCCATTGCGAATGCGCCGCCGTCCGCGACTGCGGCGAGGCGCTTAGAACTGGTACGAGTAGCCGAGTGACAGGGACTGCAGTCCGACTCGGTCCGTGCTGTTGTTGTATTCGCCGGCGAGCAGGTTGCTCTGCTGCACCTTCTGCTGGGCGATAGGATCGAAGGTATAGGCCAAGTCGACGCGCGAACGGCCGCGGTGATAGGCGAAGCCGGCGGAAAGCTGGTTCGTCATGATGGCCGCGGTCATCGGCGTGAGCGTTCCATCCGGCACCGGACTGTTCCCGTATGCATATCCGAAACGCAGCGAGGCGCTTTCCCACAACTCACGCTCGACGCCGCCGTGGAAGGAATACTGATCTTTCCAGTTCAGAGGCACGCCGTCGACAAGCGTCGTGGAACCTACCGCGCCGTTGATGGCGCCATTGGAGCCGTTGGTCAGCGTGACCGGTAGATTGACGAACGCGTTCCTCCAGTTCACCCAATCCGTCTGGAACGCGAGGACCCAGCGCGGGTTCAGGTGCCAGGCGATGTTGGCGTTCACCGATTGCGGGAGGGTGTTCGTTACCGACGCGTTATAGCCAAACGCCGTCGCCGCCGTTCCTGGGGGAGCCCCAAACAGTGCATAGGCGTTGCCGGAAGCAAGGCCATTGGTGACGATCACGGTGTGCGACTTCCACGCCACGCCAAAATCGAGGTTCTTGGTGGGCTCGAACATCGCGCCTACGCTCATGTTCCAGCCGGTGCCGTAGGTATGAAGATTCAGCATGGTCTTGTCACCCGCGAGCACCGGCTGGCTCTGAAAGATATACGGCGCCTGGAGAGTGTTTGAGTTGTAGTCGGCGCCTGCCGTCATGCCGACGGACAGCTTGTGGCTGAACGCGTAGCTCAACCCAACCATCGCGCGGCCGGCAAGAATGGCGGATTTATTTTCCTGCATTCCGTAGGTTACGCCGCCCTTGCCGGGAGCATCCACGTAGTTCCAGTCCGAAACCGAAACCAGGTCCGGCGCAAATCCCACGCCGAAGCTGAAGCGCGACTTGCCGAGCGGCATGCCGAATGCGCCGTATGGCATCACGCCGGGTGAAGTCGTCATCGGTGCGTTATTGTTGACCGAATTGCTGAAAGAGCCGCGCGCAAACACTGCGGACATGTTCAGATCGAGCGTCGGGCTGCTGAGGTAGGTCAATCCCGCGGGATTGGTGGTCAGAGCGCCAATGGCGTCCGAAGTGGACGGCACGTAAACGCCGCCGAGGGCCAGCGATCGCGTGCTGGCCGAACTCCAGTAAAAATCCTGAGCGGAAGCTGAAACTGCAAAAAGAGCGACGAAGAGAACGGACAAGGTAATGTGTCTGCGGAACTTCATTGTTGTGCCTGCTCCTTATTGTGGATTTATGTTGCGGCAGCGATTTCGGGCTGAGCGAAAGCCAGTGGTTCGGAATTCGTTTTTGAGGCGATCAGCGCCTCGACGCACGGCAAATCGAGCGCGCGCGGCGCGTCGTCGCGCAGGATTTGAAAAACCTTTTCAAGAGGCAGCCCGTCGCGGTAGGGCCGCTTGGCATGGAGCGCATCGAAAATGTCGGCGACGGCCAGGATCCGCGCAAAGCGGGAAAGTTGGTCCGCCCCCCAGCCGCGCCAGTAGCCCGATCCGTCGAGCTTTTCGTGATGAGCGGCGGCATCCTGGCTCAGGCGCTCGAAGCCCGGGATTTTCTTGAGAATCTCGAGTGTGTAATACGGGTGGGACTTGATGACCGTCCATTCATCCGCCGTCAGCTTCGCGGGCTTCTCCAGGACCGAATTCGGAACACTCAGTTTGCCGATGTCGTGGAGCAGCGCGGCCCTGCGCAACATTTTCAGGCTCCTGGCGTTCATGCCGAACCACTGGCCGATCTCCACCGCGGCATCCGCCACACCGTTGGAATGGCGATAGGTAAATGGCGATTTCGCGTCGATGACTTCCGCGAAGGCCGCGCATATTCTGTCGATGGAGTCCTCAGTAGCCGTCATCTGGCGGTGCTTCGGTTCCAGCGAGGCAACTGTTTGCACCAGGTTTTCGTCGTCCAATCCATTCCATAGAGAGCCGGAATTTGCCAGGGAAGCGGCCGCTTTCACCAGGTCGGGATCAAACCAACGCCCGCTGCGCTTTCGCGCGACCTCGATCGCCGCTTCTGGGCCATAAGTGTCGTGGAAGACATCCAGAGTCTGCGACAAATTCGCGATTCGCGCGAATAGCGGGATTTCGTCCCGGCGGAGCCCGTTGGGATACCCGCCTCCATTCCAGTGTTCATCCAGGCTGTAAATCCCTGCGGAAACGGCGTCGGGAAATCCAAGCTGCGTGGCAATGTGCGCGCCGCGTTCGCAACGAATCTTGACCAGGGTGCACGAATCCTGTTGCTGTGTCTGGGCAACCTGGAAGAGCCTTTGCATCCGCTGCAGGAAAGGCATTCCGGTGGCGACGTGAGTGAGCGCATAGTGCAAACTTTCCCAGCCGACGCGAGTCCAGTCTTTCGTTTTTAGGTCGCCCTTGGCCCGAATTTCGTCCGCGTTCAGGATGTGAAAAAGGCGCGACGCGTTGCTGCTGCATCCCGCGTCCTTGAGCAGCAGCGCATAGTAAAGATCGGCTCGCTCGTCCGCGCTCATCCCGGCCTGCTGTCCAAGGCGCATGCCGATCATGCAAGCCCGAACGGAATGCCCCATGGGCTGGCCCTCGGTGAGGTCGAGCGCATAGGAGAGCGCGGAAATCACGCTCGAAAGGCGAATCGAAGAGGACGGTTCAGTCCCCTCCATACTCGGAAATTCCTGCGGATTTCGTTCTCTGTTGTCGAAAGTCGCCAAGGGACTCCCCTGACCGATGCCAGATTCCAGGTAGTCGCTTTCCCATGTGGGTCAACGAATCTCACCCGTGCTCAGAACTGTACGTAATAGGACTTTCGCTTCCTATAGACCGACGGGTTCACTGAGGTAGTGCGGAAGTACTAATCATAAGTGACTGAAAGTAAGCGACTTGATGGATTATGGCTCGATTACGGAGCGAATCCGGAAGCTATTCAAGGGTGGTGCGTCCAGGTTTTCACTGGGGGCGCGATGGTCCGAAAGAAGCAGCAAAAAATACGGGGAGGCCGCGACACCGGCCTCCCCAATTCAAGGTAGTTTCCTAAGGCGTAGGTCCGCTTACCAGCGACGGTCACCCCTGTCCCCACCACGATCGCCGCGGTCGCGGTCCCTACCGCCGCCGCCCCCGCCACGTCCACCCCCGCCACCCCCGCGCCCACCGCCACCCCCACCACCGAATCCGCCACGTCCACGCCCGCCACCGGCGCCTCCTCCACCTGCCGGAGGGCGCGCTTCGTTGACGACGATGTTGCGGCCCATGAAATCGTGGCCGTTGAGTCCCTGAATGGCGCGCTCGGCCTCTTCGTCGCTATTCACCTCGACGAACCCGAACCCGCGTGGTTGGCCCGAGAAACGGTCGCGCACCAAGGTCACGTTCGCCACGGTGACTCCCGCTTGAGAAAAATAACTGCTGAGTTGCTCTTCCGTAGCCTGAAACGGCAAATTACCGACGTAAAGTTTCTTCAACGCAAGGCTCCTTCTGGCCGTGGCAATGCCGACCCACGGGACCGGGGACTGAAGAGGGCAGGTTCGCGATTTGGGGGCTTGGGCGAGGGCCCAGGGCAATTCGACGAGAGACTCCTTCAGCACCGGGCGCATCTTGCTCCAAATTTGCACCAACGTCAACGGCAAATATAATTTAGTTACTGTATGAATATTAGTACCAGGGCGTTCCTATTTGGCCGGCGCGCGCGTTGAACATTCCAGCCAAACGCATGCAGCGATTGATGATAGGATGCGGCTCCTCGACAGGAGAATCATAGCTTATGCGCGGCTTGATGATGGATTTCCCACTGACGATCCCGGCGCTGCTGGAACGCGCGGGCGGAATTTTCGGCAATGCGGAGATCGTCACGCGCCGACCGGACCGCAGCCTGGCTCGGTCCACTTGGCGGGATCTGCGGCGGCGCTCGCACCGCCTGGCGAACGCGCTGACCAGCCTCGGCCTGCGCCGCGGAGACCGCGTCGCCACCCTCCTGTGGAATCAAACCGAGCACGTCGAAGCGTATTTCGGCGTGCCCATCGCCGGCGGAGTCCTGCACACGCTGAACCTGCGCCTGCATCCCGACGAAATTACATTCATCGCCAATCATGCGGGCGATCGCTTCCTGATCGTCGATGACGTTCTCCTGCCGGTCTATGAAAAATTCCGCGACCGCGTCAACTTCGAGCGCGTAATCGTCGTGCCGTTTGGGGGAGGCGCGACTCCCGCGGGCTGCCTGGGCTATGAGGAAATGCTGGCAGCCGCGAGCGAGGAATTCACGTATCCGCAGCTCGACGAAAACGACGCCGCGGCAATGTGCTACACGTCCGGCACGACGGGCCGCTCGAAAGGCGTGGTCTATTCGCACCGCGCGATCGTCCTTCATTCGATGAGCTGTTGCGGCGTCGATTCCTTCGGCATCTCGATGCGCGATGCGGTCCTGCCGGCCACGTCGCTCTTTCACGCCAACGGCTGGGGCGTCCCATTTACCGCGGCGATGGCCGGCGCCAAGGTTGTGCTGAACGGGCCGTTCGCGGACGGCGAGAGCTTGCTGGAGATCATGGAGCGAGAGCGCGTCACGGTGACCACGGGCGTGCCAACGGTGTGGTTCGGCGCGCTCGAAGCCCTGGAGAAATTTCCGGGAAGGTGGAAATTCGACTGGCCGATCCGAATGCATATGGGCGGCGCGGCCGCTTCGGAAGCGCTGATGCGCGGTTTTGACCGCCACGGCATCACCGTCATTTGTTCCTGGGGCATGACAGAGACGACTCCGGTCGCAACCAGTTCCTACCTGCGGCCACTCATGGACGGGTGGAGCGACGAAAGAAAAATGGCGCAGCGCCTGAAGCCTGGCACCCCGGCGGCCCTGATCGAGGCGCGAATCATCCGCACCGATGGGACCGGAGCGCCGCGCGACGGCGCGACCATCGGCGAACTGGAAGTTCGAGGGCCGTGGGTGGCGGCCTCCTACTACAACCTGCCGGAAGAGGCGCAGAAATGGTCGCCCGACGGCTGGCTGCGCACGGGTGACATGGGCCACATCGATGAGTACGGCTACCTGAAAATCGTGGATCGCAGCAAGGACCTGATCAAATCAGGCGGCGAATGGATCAGTTCCGTGGACCTCGAAAACGCGCTGATGGGGCACCCAGCGGTGAAGGAAGCCGCGGTGATCGGAGTGGCGCATCCGAAGTGGCAGGAGCGCCCGCTCGCCGTGGTCGTGCTAAACGAAGGCGCCCAGGCGCACGCGGCGGAACTACGCGAATTTCTCGCCGCGAAATTCGCGAAGTGGCAGCTGCCGGATGGATTTGTCTTCGCCACCGAAATTCCGCGCACGTCCGTGGGGAAATTCCGCAAGACAGCGCTGCGCGAGCAATTCGTCGATTGGAAGTGGGAGGGGTGAAAGCCGAGCTAGCCTTCAAATTCCTTGAGCGTGGCCGCCATTTCGTGGAGCCGCCGGTCCACCATCGCGTACACGGTACCCGCCTCGAACGCACCGTTCGAATCGCGCCGCCCCGCTCGCACGCCGGTTAAAATTTCAATTCCCTCTTCCAGCGTGGTGACCGGGAGAATGTGGAACTTGCCCGCCGCCACGGCCTCAATCACATCGTCGCGAAGCATCAGGTCTTCGATGTTTTCCGAGGGCATCATCACGCCCTGGTGGCCCGTGAGTCCCGTTTTCACGCGGCAAACGTCGAAGAAGCCTTCGATCTTCTGGTTGACGCCGCCGATAGGCTGAATGTCTCCCTGTTGGCTGACCGAGCCGGTGACGGCGATGTCCTGGCGGATGGGCAAGCCGGAAAGCGCCGACAGCAGCGCATAAATTTCCGTCGAGCTGGCGCTGTCGCCGTCGATGCCGCTGTAGGATTGCTCGAAGCAGATGCTGGCCGCGAGCGAGAGCGGCTTGTCCTGTGCGAATTTCGCCCGCAGGTAGCCGGCGATGATTTGCATTCCTTTGTCGTGAAAGCTGCCGCTCAGATTCGCCTCGCGCTCGACGTTGATCAGCCCGGATTTTCCCATCGCCGCCGAAGCGGTGATCCGCACCGGCTTGCCGAACGCGTATCCGCCGATCTCGAGTACGCTCAGGCCGTTGACCTGGCCGGTGCGGGCGCCCTCGGTCTCGATCAGCAGCGTGCCCTCTTCCATCATTTCGCGGATTTTGGTTTCGGTGAGGTTGTGCCGCTCGACGCGCGCTTCACGCGCTCGGCGCACGTGCGACGCGTTCACGGGCACGGCGCCCTCCTGCTTGGCGATGTATGCCGCTTCGCGCGCCAGATCGGCCAGCTCCGGAAATCGCGCCGTCACCTTGTTGCGGCGCCCGGCCAGGCGGACTCCGTACTCCATCATCGTCGCGACAGCGGTGCGGTCGAACGGTCCCAGATTTTCCTGCTCGGAGAGCTGCCGCAGGCGCGCGCCGTAATTGCGCACCACCGCGTCACTCATCAACACTTCCTCGTCGAACTCCACGCGCACCTTGAAAATCTTGCGGAAGTCCTCCTCGTACTCATAGAGCATTTCGTACATGTGGCGGTCGCCGATCAAAATGATTTTCACGTCGATGTCGATCGGCTCGGGCTTCATCGCCGAGGTGCCGAACGGAAAAAACATTTCGAGCGGCTGGATTTCGAGCTTCCCGTGATTCAGCATGCGCTTGAGCGTACGCCACACTCCGGCTTCGGTCAGCGCGTCGTACGCGTACATCACCAGAAAGCCGCCGTCCGCGCGAAGGATCGAGCCGGGACGCAAATCCATGAAATCGGAATTCCAGCCGCCGCCGCGCGAATCGTAGCTGCGCTGGATCGTGCCAAAGAGATTGGTGTACGTCGGCGTGGTCTCAAAAATCACCGACGAGAGGTCTTCCTCCGTGTGCGCGAGCACGACGTTCACACCGTAGACGCGGAACGGATCGCGCTCCGGCGGGGGAGTTCGCGGCCCCCCTCCCTCGGGCGGCGGCACGGCGCCCGGCTCTTCTTCGCCTTCGCGTTCCTTGAACGGCTCGAGATTGTCGAGAATGCTGTGGCGCACTTCCTCGAGGTATTCGGCCACGGCGGGGCCCGAGTACTTTTCCTTGAGCTCCTCGATGAAACCGTCCACGAGCACCGAGGCGGCCTCCTGTTCGAGGTAGCTCAGCTCGCTCGCCAATTCGCGCGACAGCGTGAGGGTTTTCCGGTAGACGACCGTGAACTCCTGGCGGAACTGCTCGTACTTGCGCTCGAGGTCCTCCGCAACCAGCGTTTCCAGCTTGCCCTCGTGCACCATTTTCGGAATGTCTTCGATGGGCACCATCTGCCCTTCGAGCACCGGGAAAATCTCCGGCAGAGCCACGGCGCCAACCTGCATGTGGCCGAGCGCGAACTGCTCGCGCGCGATGCGCCGCGTGAAATCGTCCATCAATTCCTTTTCACGTGCCGTGAAGCGGTCCACGATGCGCCCTTTTTGCCGCTGGAATGGCTCGCCCTCGAACACCTGCGGAATGCGCCGCCGCAGGAACTCGATGCCGCTCTGCAAATCCTTCCTGAAGCCGTTGGCCTGCCCGCGCGGCAGCGCCAGAAGTCGCGGGCGGTCGGGACTCTTGAAATTGTTCACATAGCAGCGGTCGAGCGATTGCTTCGCGGGCGGATGGATTTGATCGATGAGGTGCGTGATCGTGCCGCCGCGGCTCGTTCCGGCCAGGCCGCACACGAAAATGTTGTACCCCGGTGCGTTCAGTTCGACGCCCATTTTCAGCGCGCGGAACGCGCGTTCCTGGCCGAGCAGTTCCTTTACCGGCTCCGCCTCGGCCGTGGTGGCGAACGGAATGGACGAAGGCTCGCAGCGCCACCGCAATTTTTCGGGAGGCAGGCCGGCCAGCAGAGTGGTTGTATTCGTTTCCTTCATAGAGCCTTTGATTTTCAAAGCCCCAGGCGCGTTACTCTAGCACAGCGGCGCGGCGGGTGAACCCGCGCGCGATAAGAATTTCCACGTTCTGCAAGCGGTCGCCGGGACGCCGTAGCGCCATTTCCGGAGGCGCGCATGAACCCCGACGATCAAACATCTGTCGCCGGAACCGCACCGGCTGCATCTCGGCCTGAATACACGTCCAGAATCCCGACGACGGTCGCCACGACGATCGGCCCCAGGACGACTCCCAACACGCCGAACGTCGCGATTCCCCCCAGCACGCTGATGAACACCAGCAACCCATTCAGCGAGGCGCGCCCTCCGAGAAGCACCGGGCGGAGAATATTGTCAGCCACGCCGCCGACCAGCCCACAAATCGCGATCAAAACGACCGCGCGCCCCGGGCGCCCGGTGGAAAATAGGTAGATCGCCGCGGGAATCCAGACCGGCCATGCTCCCACAAGCGGAAGAAGCGACAGAAACCCCATCACCACGCCCCAGAAAACAGCCGAGCTTAGCCCCACGATCGCAAACGCGCCGCCGCACAGGACGCCTTGAACGCCCGCGATCACCAGGCTCGTCGTCACGCTCGCGAAGATCAGTTCCCGCGCCTCCGCCAGCATGCGGTCGCGTATCGGCGGCTCGAACGGCAGCGCGTTGCGAAAACGGTCCATGATCGAACCGGAATCGCGCAGAAAATAGAAGAGAGCAAAAAGCGTGACAAACAGCTCAAACAGGAAGACGACCACGTTGCGAACCACCGCGCCCAATTCAGCGGCCATGTACTGGCCGGCGCGGCTCGCGCCCTCGCGGATGAGCGCAGGAAGATCCGCCGTCATCCCTTCGGCTGCAATGTGCACGCCGATCCACTCCCACGCGCGGCCGAACCAGCCGTATTGGCCCTGTCCCACCGCGACTTGAATGTCCCGCGCGGCGACGATTCCCTCGCGGACGCATAGTCCCGTGACCAGCAGCACGGGAACAATCAGGATCAGCGTCACGCCCAGCGTAGTCGCAAGCGCGGAGGTGGACGGACCCCATCTCGTCTTGAGGCGTTCGTTCAAGGAATGAAAAATGACCGCGAGGACCACCGCCCATCCGAGCGGCGCGAAAAACGGCAGGAACACCTGAACGACAAAATAGCCGAGCGCCAGCACTACGGCATAAAAGAGCACATTGCTGAATCGATCGTCCGAGATCTGGGCCACTGCGGATCGCGCTCCCTGCGGCGCATTCCCAATCGGGAAAACGCAATCTCTTATATCTCAGGTCGGGGAATTTTAGTGGGCTATTCTCGCACTCGACAGAGCCGCGGGCGAGGCGCGTGTTATGATTCGGCCCGTAGGAGCATTCCCATGAACGATTCCCCCGTCTGCCGCCATCTTCGCACCCAAGTCATCGCCAAGGACTCCGAAGCGGAATACGTGGAGTGCCTGGACTGCGGCGCAATCCTCGAATCCGGCGAACTGCCCGAACCCGCGTCCGGCTTTAACGAATCGCTGTCGGACGCGTAGCGGCGCGATCCATACGAGCGGGAAAGCATTCACCACAGAGGGCGCAGAGAACACGGAAAAATTCGAGGGAGCCCTAAAAGAGGCGGTTCACCGATTACGATTTACGATCCACAGGACACGAGCCACGGGTCACGAGCCACGTCTCTTACTGGATTCCAAGCTGCCCGATGATCCGCGTCACGTCCGCGGCGGAAACGTCATACAGCGGGCGTTCGTCTTCTTGTTCGAGTTGCTCCCGCAAATACTCCGCGGCGATGTAACTGGCTTCTCGATCGGTGAGGCTGCGTCCCGAGCGGGAGGAAAACCGCACGAAACCCGGGTGCGCGAGGCCGACGATGGAACCCTTCCCGTCCACGACGAACTTCGTATCCACGGTGTCGCTGTGGCGCGTGGCGATGCCATTCCAGAGATGCGAAAAGCGGCAATGATAGGTGCGGTCCGTCAGCCGCGAGGTGACACCAAATTCCCCCACGAACTGGCTCATCGCCCCTCTGTTCGCGATTCCGATCGCTTTGCTACCCAAGGTTCCGCTTTCCGCCCTTACTTCCCGCTGCCGACCGGCACCGGTTCGGCATGGGCGTAAACTCCAGCTGCTGCGGCAATGCCCGCCCCGGCAGACAGCTTCAGGCCCTGGTCGAGAAGCACTCGCTCCAGCGCATCCAGGAACAGTAGCACGTTGGCGCGCTGGCTGGAATAACCCATCAGGCCCACGCGCCATGTCGTCGTCTTGATTTCGCCCAGTCCGCCGGCAATTTCAATGTTGAATTCGTTCAGGAGGCGCTGGCGGGTTTTCACCCCGTCGATGCCGGCCGGGATCCAAACCGAGGTCACCGTCGGCAGGCGGATTTCAGGATTTTCGACAAAGAGCCGGATCCCCATCGCTTCCAGGCCGGCGATCAGCGCAGCCTGATTCTGCCGGTGGCGTTCCCAACTCGCCTCGAGGCCCTCTTCGAGCACAATCCGCATGGCCTCGTGAAGCGCGTAGATCAGCGGGATAGGCGGCGTGTGGTGATAGGTGCGCTCCTTGCCCCAGTAGTTCATCACTGTGGTGAGGTCGAAGTACCAGCTCTGCACCTTTGACTTCCGCGCGCGCAGCAGGTCCTCGACTCGCGTATTCACCGTTATGGGAGACATGCCCGGAGGTGCGCTGATGGCCTTCTGCGTCCCGCTGAAGCAAACGTCGATGCCTACGCGGTCGACGTCCAGCGGCACGCCGGCCAGGGTGGCGACGCTGTCTACAACCAGCAGCGCGCCCAGTTCGTCCGCGACCTTCCGGAAGGGTTCGAGCTTCGTTACGACGCCGGTGGAAGTTTCGCCGTGCGCCAAGCCGACGAACTTGATCTTGCGGCCCTGTCCCGCGCGGCGAACGTCGTCCGGATCCACTGTCCGGCCAAACGGGGCGGAGACGCGGTGCACTTTAGCCCCGGTGCGGTCGGCAATCTCACCCATGCGCGCGGAAAAAACCCCGTTGACGCAAACAATCGCCTCGTCACCGGGCTCCAGCAGGTTGACGACGGCCGTTTCGATGCCGCCCGTTCCCGAGGCCGAAATCGGAAACGTGATGTGATTCTGGGTCTGGAAAATGCGGCGCATTAGTTCCTGAACGCCGCCCATGAATTCAGTGAACCAGGGATCGACGTGCCCCACCAGCGACGTGGCCATGGCCCGGTAAACGCGCGGGCTCATACAGGAAGGGCCGGGCGTAAGCATCAGCCTAATCGGCGGCCGAAGCTCCTCCATTGGGTTGCTCATCAACTCAAACCTCTGCTTTCACGCGGTAATCGGGGGCACAATATGCCTCAGGAAGATTGCACGGACCATCCAAAATGGCTCAACCGGCAAGGCGCCCCGGTCGCGTTCCCGGGGCGTTTCCCTACAAAATACGTTCCTGACCGCTATCTAGTTTGCGCGATTCCCGCCCCCGGCGCAACCGCCAATATGGCTGTGCTTGAATCATCGACCACTACGGCTCGAGCCTTTCTCAGTGCTCTCTATGCCAAGCGGGTGCCCCGTCCTTCGGATTGTTTTGAAGAGCGGGGCTTTTGACTTGAAACGCCTGATCAACCGACCGGAGTAGTTCAACCAAAAGCCCCGCCCTTGAAAAACCATCAAGGACGGGGCACCCCAAGTTCAGAATCTTGACCCCGCGTGGACGTACGGGAGTAGTATGAGTCCGCGGCGCGCAGACGGTCTTGCGGAAAGCACTAAGGGCGGGCCACCCTCTATGACGTTGTCGGCTCTGTCAAGAGACACGTAGAGTGTCCGAGCTGCGGGCAGCTCGTTTTTGTTCTTACTTAAAAGGGCCTTTGCCGTTTCCTTCATTTTGACCAAGGCTCGCTGCTTGAATCCAGCGGCGGAATCTGGTTCCACCAACCATCTATTCGGCCTGGCACATCGACCATGATTCATTTTTCAGACCCCGCGATCGCTCGCGGGAGCAAGGCGCCCAATCAGTCCAGCGATGAACTTGCGTCCACCAGGGTGGCCCCCGGGCTGCCTTGCCTGCGAACCAGCTGTGCATACTCTGCTCCACTACGCAGCATCCAGTACATGCGCACAGCCAACTTACGCGCGATGGCCACTTTCGCCACCGCGTGTCCTCTTCGGAATTTCAAACGTTGATAGTCCTGCCGCAGCGCCGGATCCTTGCGCACCGCGGGATACACGGCTTCAATCAGCAGCCAGCGAACCATGGTGTTGCCCTGCTTGCTGATGGCTCCCAGTCTGCGCCGTCCGCCGCTGGATTCCTCGCTGGGATTGAGTCCCAGATAGCTGGCGATCTTTTTGCTGCGAGCGAAACGAGCGATCGGGCCGATGGCGAGTACAAAGGCCAGCGAAGTGACCGGACCAATGCCCGGATGGGTCATCAGGAGCACCGCATCTTCGCGGCGATTGGCTTCCTCCAAAACCGCGCGATCCAACTCCTCGATGTTCGGTTCGAGTTGGGCGAGCAATTTCAGAAGCTCTTCGCGCCGTCGGCTGGCCCACGGCCCGAGCCCCAGGTGCAGCAACTCCACACGGCCTTTCTTGGTGAACAACTGTTTCTTCCGGCACAGACCTTCGCTCATGGCCAGGGCGTGCAGTTGGTTGCCCAGCATCGTGCGCAGGCAGACTAGCTTGTGACGATGCCAAAGCAACTGCCGCAAGTCTCGCTCGGCCGGCGTGGGCACCCAGATTTTCGGAAAACGGTTCGCCAGCATCAGATCGAGAATCAGCCGGGCATTGCGTTCGTCGGTCTTTTGCTTGCGCACTTCGCTGGCGCGAATCTTCGCCGAGTCTCCGATCCAAAGTTCGTGACCCAGCTCCGACAGCAACCGCTCGAACCAGCGAATCGGCCCGGTGGCTTCGATCCCCACCCGCACGGCCCCCTGCAAATCGCGATAGAACGCCTGGGCCTCCCCGCTCTGGTGGTCCAGCCGTCGCTCGATCAACTCCCCGGTAGCTTCGTCCAGCATGGCAATCTGTTGATAGCGCGTGTGAAAATCACATCCTATAATCTTCATTGCTCGGCTCCTTTCTTCCGAGCCTTGGTCGTTAGCGCTACCAAGTCTACTCGGAAGGAGGAGCCGACAACGTCATCTAATCAGTCCGTGTTATCAGTGAGATTCGTTATGAAACCAAAGTTGGCAGCTGGGCCGTTTACGCTCATGCTCTGCCTGATAACCATCCATGCGAGAGCACAAGTCGAATCCAAGGTAGTCGAACCGCCGTCAGCTTGCGTAGATGAAGTCGGTGAGGTCCAATGGTCCTATCAGGTACTACATAGTTTCCGTAATACGAAAAGCGGCCCATTACGAATACAAATTGGCACATCTCCTTTTGAAAACTTCTACCTGTTTACATCCACTACTACTGTTGATCCGGCAGCTGCCGCGTACACAGAGAACCTAGATTCACTCTCTACGCCGGCCAGTCGAACCCGCACGGTCAATCCCAACGAGTCTGTAGCTTGGACTACGACGGCAACGATTTCAATTGCTGGCCCTTCCGGCGTGCCTGCCGGATTGCCGAAACCTGGAGTCTACTATTTGCTTCCTATTCCGGATGTGCGAATCATCGGAGAGAATTCCCCTCAACCTAAGCGGCCTGGTATTGATCAGTTGATACCTCTTCGGATCCCGAAGCCTTCGGGAAAGCTTCCTAAGTGTAAATGATCAACTGTGGGCGGGTGGCCGCTGCTCCGTGGATTCCGCAGGGGCGGCGGGCAGATGTGCTATCCTTCGCGTCGCTCCGGAGGAATGCGCATCGATGGCGGAAAAACTGGTTCTGGTGGGAGTATTGCCTGAAATTGTCGTGATTGGCCCTGATGAACAGGTGACCTGGCTGTCGGACACGGGAAACCTGAAGATCCAGTTCGATGCCAATCGTTGCCCGTTTCAATCGAACGTCTTTCAGGCGCCGCCGGGACGCCAGCTCCAGAGCGGCCCGCCTCGTCCCGGTACGAACCCAGGCTCCTTCAAGTACCGCCTGTGGCTCAACGACCAGCCGATCGGCAACGGCGAGGTCATTCTGAGGGAAAAGTAGGCCTAATTTCCGGACCTAGTTTCCGGCCATCGGCGCGCGCCCGGACTCGATCGCGTTCGCCAAACCCCGCCGAACCGGTGCGAGCATCACCGCCGGCACAGGCTTCTCAGGCATCAGGGCCACATTGGCCGAGCGGCGCGGGAACTGGGCCCGGCGATCCAGCTGCAGGCCAATCTCGCTGACCAGCTCGCCCGAAAAGTTCGGGTCGTCCGAGTACTCCACGCCCCAGAACCACAGGCGCTCTTCCTTCTGCTGCAGGAATTGCAGGACCTGTTCCAGCTTGCGCATGGCCCGGTCAAACGTGGAGGCCAGGAAATAGACCGGCAGCACCCACGCCTTGCGGGCGAAAACCGCCCGAACGCGCACGCAGTACTTGCCGTTCTGGTTCACTTCGATCGAGCACTGATATTCATTGCGATGATTCGTTTTTACCTGCATCGTCCACCTCTCGCTCTGACGTCCTGACATTCGTTGCGACTTACGGACGAGCCCCCTGAAGGGTGAAACTCCGCCGCCACGATAGGCTTCATCGTTGCTTGCCCTGGAGAAAGCCGGGTTCAAATTTTAGAAGAACCTCGAACTGCTAGAAGCAACGTGCGCTGGGAAGGCGGCAGCGTTAAAATTGTCTCAGCCCCTGGCGTTGGGTCTGAGATTCGGTGCAGAAATATGCTAGCGCACGGGGAAAGGGAAAGCAAGGCTGAGCGGCAAATTAATAAATCTATTGTTTTGTGATGATTACGACTGCGTCGGGCTAATGAGACGCTTCAAATTTTCTTCGTTATAGTGCAGCTGCCCTTCCTGCTGAAGCCGCGTTTTGAGCGAGCTTCGGAACAAATCGTAGGCCGCCTGGCGCTTCTTCTGCAGAACTTGGTCCTGGAGCTTCGCCTTTTGCTTGTCGAAGTCGTCCTGGTTCAGAGGATCGTGCTGCGCCACGCGATAGACCGCCCAATTTTGCCCCGAGGCGATCGGATCGCCGACCTGCCCCACCTGCATATTGAAAGCCTGAGTAAACTGCTTGGCATTTCCGACGTCGGGAATCGAGGCCGTCCGGGAAATCGCCTCTGAAGTTTTCATCTCCAGGCCGAGTGACTTGGCCACCGTCGCGAGGTTTTCTCCGGCTTTGGCGCGCTTGGCAATCTCATCGGCGCGCGATTTTGCCAGCTCAATGGATTTTTGGCGGCGGAAGTCGCTGGCAACCCGGTCGCGCACCTCGGCGAGCGTCGCGGGATGCGCCGTTTGAATGTCCTTCACGGAAATAACCACGTAGCCGAGGTCGGTACGGACCGGCGCGCCCACGTCTCCCGGGCGCTGATGGAAAATCGTGTCCATGAGCCCCGGCGCAGTGCCCAGTTCCGGCAGCGGCTGGTTCTGCTCGACCAGCTTTGCTTCGCCGGTCATCATGTTGAATTTCTTGGCCAGGTCTTCAATCGGGACGCGGCCGCTGCGGCGAATTTCGTCGGTGATTTGCCCAGAGACCGTTTCGCCCAGCTGATCGGCTTTTTCCTGTTGCAGCTGGCTGATAATGCTAGGCTTAACTTCGTCCAGCGTCTGGGTGCGCGCGGTCTCGCGGTCGAGCACTTGGATGATGTGGAATCCGTACTGAGTCTTCACCAGGTCCGAGACGCTCCCCTTGGGCAGGCTGAAGGCCACAGCCTCAAACTCCGGAACGGTCTGGCCGCGGACGATCCAGCCGAGGTCGCCGCCCTTGTCCTTGCTCGTGTCCTCGGAGTACTGCTTGGCCAGATCGGCGAAATTGCCGCCGTGCTTGGCCTTGTTCAACACGTCTTCGGCTTTCTTCTTGATCTCGGCAATCTCCGCGTCGGTCTTGCCGACGGTCTTGAACAGGATGTGGGCGACGTGGGCGCGGTCCGGCAGCTTGTACTGGTCGATATGGCCCTGGTAATAGACCTTCTCGTCGTCCTCGGAGACTTCGGCGCGCTGGCGAAGCTGCGCCATGGTCACGATCGCGTAGTCGATGGTTCTCCGCTCGGGAATCACGTACTGGCCCTTGTTCTTGTCAAACTGCGCGGCCAGGTCGGCGTCCGTCACTTCGAGCTTGGATTGCAGGTCCTCCGGCTTGATCACCACGTAATCCAGCTTGATCTTTTCGTTTTGGGTGCGGAACTCCTCGCGCACGTCGTCGTCGGATGCCGTCACGCCGTCGGTCACGAGCTGCTGAAACTTTTCCTGGAGCAGCTCGTTCTTCACTTCGGTCTCAAATTGCGGCACGGTCATCTGGAAGCGGGTCTGGACTTCGGTGGTGTACTTGTCCATTCCGACAAACGTGTCCCCGGCGAACGCGGTGGGCACGAGCTTGCGCAGGAAGTTGGCGTGCTCCTCATCGGTGACGCGCAAGCCGAGGCGGTTCGCTTCCAGGATCAAACTCTTCTGATAGACCAGCTGGTCCAGCACCTGCTGCGTATAGAGCGACAAGAGCGCGGCGGGAATCTGGCCGTTGCGCTGAATGCGGCTCAGCTGGTCCTGAACGTCCGAGACCGAAATGGTCTGGTCGCCCACCTGGGCCACGGCTTCCGTCCCCGTCAAAACGTCCGTGCCTTGCGGCACGAGATACAACAGCATGCTGACCCCCAGGCCCGCAACCACGACCCCCAGAAGGACTCGCACACCTAATTTCTTTTCACGCAGAGCATCCCACACGTTCTAAAAACCTCCTGCGCGGCCTATTCCTATTTTTCTTGAAGGAGAAAGGCAGGCGGCCACCGCATCCAAAAGCGAAGATTACACCAAACGAGACATTATAGGGGAGCGAAGCTCAGGCACTCAACCGCAAATCTTACGGTGTGCGCCAATGTAAGCACGCCCCGCGGGCCGCGCTGATGAGGCGAGCCATCACTTCTTCAATTTTGCGGCCCAGTTCAAGATCAGCGTCATCGGCTCAACCGCTGTCTGCCGCGCCTCCGTGTTGATCAGAAATCGCTGGCCGTCGCGGCTCACGTCGTAGAAAGCCTGCTCGGAAGTCGCGGCCGCTTCCCTGGGACTGGCTCGGAAAAGGGCGATGGGCGCGCCTGCGTCAAAATTAGCCCCTTCGGTTACGGGCGCCGCCATGAGCTTGCCGTCGGGCGAAAGATAGAACAGCTCCTTGCCGTCGCCCCGCCATCGTGCCTGTTCTCCCCCTCCGGAAGAAACCTGCCACTTCCCTCGCGCCTCCGGAAACGAGCTGACGTAGATCTCCCACTTCCCACTTTCATTGGACGAGTAGGCCACCCATTTTCCGTCAGGCGAAAAGCGCCCGTTCTTCAACGTGGAGGGAGTTTTCAAAAACGAATTGCCTTTCATTTCTGGAAACGTCAGGAACCATAGGCCCGGGCCGCGTGTATAGAGGAGATATTTTCCGTCCTTCGACCAATCATTCGGATATTCGTCCATATCCACGTGCGCGATGAGCTTTTCTTCCTGCGCGCCGTTGGCGTCCTTCAAATACATGTCGAACATGTTCTGCCGGCTCGAGGAGAAGGCGAGGCGCGAGGAATCCGGACTCCAGACGGGCATGGTGTCAATCGAGGGATCGAAGGTCATCCGCTTGACGCCTTCGCCTTGCAGTTGGTAAATCCAGACATCGGTGTTCTCGCTGCCTGAGTCCGTTCTGTCGATTGCCACCGATTTCCCGTCCGGCGACAGAAACACATTGGCGTACACGTCGGGCTTCCCCACGGCATCGATCTGATTTCCTTTTCTATCGAACCAAACTAATTGCGAAAAGGAGACCGCGCGGCTCGTCTGCGCCGCGAGCAGCCCTCCGTCCGCCGCGGCAAAACTGACGCGGGCCATTCGTGTGAGGGATTGAATCTCCCCGAGCACTGGCGTCGGGTCTCCTTTCAATTCCAGTTTGTCCGGATCGAAACCCTGCGCGAAAAGCGTGTTATCGCGATAAAAGAGCAAGTAGCCGGGCGCGGCGTAACCGGCGTTGGCCGACGCTTTCGTTACAAATCGCTTCTCGTTCGAATCGAGTGAGCCCACGTAGATCGCGTTGGCAGCGCTGCGCAAACTGACCTCGAAAGCCATATACAGGAAGTGCTTTCCGTCCGGCAAGAACACAGGCCAGCGATGACCTTGCTCCCCGCGGCTTGTGTCCGGGGCGCTGACAAGCGTCGGCGTCCCGCCCGAAGCCGAGATTCGATACAAGCCGCCACCCAGCTGGCCGCTCGGCGTGAAAAGGATTACGCCCTCCTTGTTCCAGGTTCCTCCCCGGCCCGTCGGCGCATCGCAGAGGATCTGGGCGGTTCCGCCGTCGAGGTCCAGTTTCTTCAGCTTTCCATCCGCAAAAAATCCCACGGATTTTCCGTCCGGCGACCAGAATGGAAAACTCGCGCCCTCCGTGTCCGCGAGCGGTCTGGCGTCTTGCGATCCCACTTCGTAAATCCAGATCACGCTCTTGCGCGCGGATTCCTGATACCCGGTGGCCGCGATCGTATGGCCGTTGGGCGACACGGCCATGTCGCGCGCGGAAAACGATGTCGGTCCGCGGAAATACATGATTGACTCGTGCGGTCTGGAGAGAAGCGGCCACGCTACGACCCCCGCCACGATTAGCGCGAGCGCGGACAAGAGGATCCAGGGCGCTGCAACGCGCGATTTTCTTACCGGTACAACCGCTTCTGCTTCGCTCCCACGGTCGCGGGATTCGGAAGCCCACTTTAATTCGCGAACGAGATCGCGAGCCGTTTGCCATCTGTCGTCCGGATCTTTTGCCAGGCAAGTCCTCACCGCGCGGTCTAGCGCCGGCGGCGTCATCGGCTGGATCGACGACATGGGCGGCGGGTCCGTCTCCAGAATTTTCGCGATCAGGCTCGCCTGGCTCGTGCCCTCGAAGGCCTTTCGGCCCGTTGCCATTTCGTACACCACCGCGCCGAACGCGAAGATGTCCGTGCGCGCATCGATCCGATCCGTTTTTCCTTCGACTTGCTCCGGCGCCATGTATTGCAAGGTGCCGAGGATCATTCCTTGCCCCGTCACTGCCCCCGCCATCGTAGGTAGCTGCGAGAGCGGAGTCGCCGGCGCCGCCTCTTGCTGCAGCTTGGCCAAACCAAAATCGACCAGCTTTGTGCCCGACTTGGTCAACATGATATTCCCGGGTTTCAGATCGCGGTGCGTGATCCCCTTGCGATGCGCCTTGCCCAGCGCGTCCGCAATCTCGATCGCGTATTGCAGCACCTGCTCCAGCGGCAGGGGGCCTTTGGCTAGCCGCTGCGCCAGCGTTTCGCCCTCGAGATACTCCAGCACCAGAAATTCGATGGCGCCCTGGCGGCCGATATCGAACAGCGTGCAAATGTGGGGATGATTCAGACTGGCGACGGTGCGCGCTTCGCGTTCGAACCGCTCGCGCAGTTCCGCGTTGTCGGCGAGGTGCGCGGGCAGAACTTTGATCGCCACGATGCGATCGAGCCGCGTATCGCGCGCGCGATACACCTCACCCATGCCGCCCGCGCCGATCGCGCCGGCAATTTCGTACGGCCCGAGTTTTGTGCCTGTGTTCAGCAACAGATCCCTCGCTCCGCTCCCCTCGCTATCCTCGGGACGAGCGGGATTTCGGCTGGCGGTTCACGCGCTGCCAGATGCTTCTACTTCTCGCGTGCAAGACCGGCTTTCGCGCATTCGTCGGCAACGGTCAGGTATCTCTGGACGCTTTCGTTGCCGATGACGTAGGGATTTGGATCGCCGGGCTTGCGCTTCTCGACCGCGAGAAGCTTCGATTTCGAGCCGTCGTAAATCGTATGATTCGAGATGATGGCGTCCGCGCCCGCCTTGGCCACGATGCCGCGAAAACGCTCCGCGGAATCGCTGTACGTCTGAAACCAGAAACGCGCAGGGCGATCCGGCGTGATGTACGCCGACGGATTCCGGCTAACCCAGTTGAACGCCGTGCCTCCCCATTCCGCGACGAGATGCGGTTTTCCGCCATCCGTCACGGGAATCAGCGTGGAGATCGTTCCCAGGGTGTGGCCCGGCGTCAGGTAAAACGTCAGCGTCGTATTGCCCAGGGTAAGCTTTTGCCCGTCCGTCGCCACCATGTCACGCTCAGGCTTCGGCCATGGTCCGGTGTCACGATCGAGCAGATCCCAGTCTGCGGCGGCGAGAATGATCCGCGTCCCAAAATGATCCTGCAGGTATTTCGCGCCGCCCGCGTGATCGATGTGCCCGTGGCTTACCACGGCGTACTTGATCGATTTGGGATCGAGCCCGAGCTTCTTCAGTCCGCCCACAATTTCGTCTTCCACGGAGTAGGACCAAATCGTATCCACCAGAATGATTCCGTCCGAGGTCGTGACGGCCCAGGCGGAATATTCGGATTGGCCAACAAAGTAAAGGTTGTCGAAGACCTTCACCGGCTCGGCATGCCACAGGGAACGATCGGGCGACGCTTGCGACTCAGGTCCTGATTGCGCGGCGGCGGGCGGCGAAGGCTCCGAGCACAAAGCGTCAAACAAAGCGGCATGGTCCTTTCCCGCCGCGGCCTTGGCGAGCGCAACATGGGCCTGAACCGCATTCGCGCTGGACTGGGCGCGGGCGCCGGTGGCTGGCCCGAAAAAAACCGCCGTCAACATCAGACCGATTGCCCACGGTTTCATTGGGTGACCTCCAAACTCGGAATTCCGATTTCCTCTGCCGTCCGCCATGGCGTAGTGCCAGGTTGTAAACGGCCAGAGTATACTCTGCGCGGCGATTTACACATCCGTGAATTCTTGATTGGGAGGATTGTCCCGGAGCCCCTTGGCTTGGGCTTTTTTTGCACTGAGCGGTGGCAGAGGGAGGCTGCGGGGGTTCGGCTCGACCGGGGCGATCAAGCGCCACCAAAATCCGACAGGCTGCAAGCCTGTCCTACTTGCTGGCTTGCCGACGCTGCCGACTGAAGCGGATAATGCGCGCAGGCAAACGAAGCGGATTGATGGAACGCCGCAACCGATTTTTGGGAGGCTTTCATGGCTGCTACCAAACTCTCAGACAAGGAAGTTTCCGGGGAAATGCGGAAGCTGCCCGGCTGGCGCGTGGTGAACGGGAACCTGCACCGCGTGTTCGAGTTCAAGGATTTCTCCGCAGCGTTCGGGTTCATGACGCGCGCGGCGATCGCGGCGGAAAAGATGGACCATCACCCGGACTGGTCCAATTCCTGGAACAAGGTGACGGTGGATTTGTGCACGCACAGCGCGGGCGGCCTGACAAAAAACGATTTCGAGCTCGCGGGGAAGATGCAGGAGATTTTTGGCGGCTAACGCCGCGGAACCTCGGCGCGGAGCCGAGGACGTGTAGAGCCCGCCGTAAGGCACCGGCTGTTGCTCGCGGCAACACGCTATCCGTCGACCTTCGTCCGTCAACCTAAAGGTTGACGGCCACATCCCGAATTCCACTCAACGTAAGCTCGAAGAAAAGCGCGCCGGGGATTGGTTTCTGCTGGTACGGCGGAATTTGGCGGAAGCCCAGCGATCTGTAAAGTTCGTGCGCCGCTTGCATGGACGGAAGCGTGTCCAGGAGAATCTTTTCGTAGCCTATGAAGCGGGCGGCCGCGATCACTTCCTTAACCAGCACGCGCCCGGCGCCGGTTCCGCGAAACGCGGGGCGCACGTAGAGGCGCTTCATTTCGCAGGCGCGCTCTCCCCAAGGGCGAAGCGCCACGCAGCCAGCCGCGGCGCTGCTGCTTTGCGCAATTTCGCCGACTGCCAAGAGCAGTGTTCCGCCGGGAGGCGCGTATGGTCCCGGCAGACCGACGACCTCGCGTTCGAAATCGTCGACGCACGGCGCCACACCCGGCATGCGGGCGTATTCCCGAAACAGCTCCTGGACCTGCGCGATTTGCTCGGTGGAGATCGCTTGGATGATGCGCTGCATGACTTGCGGCCTCGTTGCGCAATTCTGTCTCGGCGCGGTCCCGAGCGCAACGGGTGCCGCCCTCTTCCGTGGACTGACCGCCCCAAATTGTCTCTCGCGGGCCTCGGTGGGTTTCCGGCCATGGCGGTCTTCTCAGCTGGATCGATGTTGCCTGTCGCTAAACCTCACAGGCTGAAGCCCGCGCCACTGGTGCCTGCACGTTTGGTAGAATGGCTCGCCGGAATGCGAGCGGCCACGGGATGAGTGAAACTCGGCAAATACAGGAAGCGGCCGGCCAAAAAAGTGCCGATGCTGCGGGCGTCATCGAAGGCTATCGGCGCTGGGGATACTCGGCCGCGAACCTCGACCCGCTGGGCCCCCTCATACCGGTCATGCATCCCGAACTGGTGGTCACCGGCGACGCTGCTGAGCGCGCTCGAAAATTCTACTGCGGGACGATTGGCGCGGAGTTTTTCCATATCGATGATACCGAGCGCCGCCGCTGGATCGCCGAGCGGCTCGAATGCGATCCGCCAAAGCCGGACCGCGGCTTTATCCTCGAGCGGTTGATCCGCGCGGAGCTTTTCGAGCAGGTGCTGCAGGCGCGCTATCTGGGGAGCAAGCGGTTTTCGCTTGAGGGCGTGACCGCCCTGATTCCGCTGCTCGACTCGGTACTTTCCGCTGCGGCGGGTGCGGGGGCCGAGCAGGTGGTGCTGGGAATGAGCCATCGCGGCCGTCTGAACGTGATGGCGCATATCGCTGGCCAGCGCGCGGCGGATATTTTTGCGGGCTTCGAGGACGTGGACCCGAGGAGCGTGCTGGGAAGCGGCGACGTGAAATACCACGTGGGCGCGACGGGCGAGTACCGCACGCGCGATGGGCGGAAGCTCAGTGTTCACCTGGCCTCGAATCCGAGTCACCTGGAAGCGGTCGATCCCGTGGTGGTGGGCCGCGCGCGCGCCAAGCAGACCCGCGCCGGAAGTCCCGGCGGCGCGAAGAAAGTTCTGCCGATTCTCTTGCACGGGGACGCCGCGTTTGCCGGCCAGGGCGTCTGGGCGGAGACGCTGAATTTCGCGGATCTCGCGGCGTACACGGTGGGCGGGACGATCCACGTGATCGTGAACAATCTGCTCGGGTTCACCACCGAGCCGGCCGACCTGCATTCCTCGCGCTTTGCTTCGTCACTCGCCAAGCGGCAGGCCGTCCCGATTTTTCACGTGAACGGCGAGGATCCGGACGCGGTGGTGCGCGTGGGGCAGATTGCACTCGAATACCGCTCCAAGTTTGCGAGCGACGTGGTGGTAGATGTGATCGGCTATCGCCGCCACGGCCACAGCGAAGTCGACGACCCCACCATCACGCAGCCGCTCCTCTACGCAAAAATCAAGGATCATCCGCAGCTCTGGCAGATTTACGCGAAGGAGATTGGCGCGGACCCGTCCACAACCGTGACGGCCGTGCGCGGCGAACTCGAGAGCGCGCACAAAGCCGCAAGCGAGATGCAGAAAAAGCCGCGCCTGCGGAAGCTGCCGTCTTACTGGTCACCGTACAAGCGCGGCCGGTATGACAGCGCCTACGAAGTGGACACGGGCGTGGCATCCTCGGAGCTGGCGAAGATCACAGATTCGCTGACCAGCTATCCGCCGGATTTCGCGATTCATCCGAAAGTGAAAAAACTGCTCGAGCAGCGCGCCGAAATGGGCCATGGAAAACGGCCGGTGGATTATGGAATGGGCGAGGCGTTGGCGTTCGCGTCGTTGCTGCTCGCGGGCACACCGGTGCGGTTTACGGGGCAAGACACCCGCCGCGGGACGTTCAATCAGAGGCACGCGGCGCTCGTCGACACGCGCAACGAATCGCAGTATGTGACGCTCGAACATCTCGCACCCAACCAGGCGCGCTGCGAAATTTACAATTCCACGCTTTCCGAAGCGGGCGTGCTGGGCTTTGAGTACGGCTACAGCCGCGACTATCCGGAAGCGCTGGTGCTGTGGGAAGCGCAGTTCGGCGATTTTGCGAACAGCGCGCAGATCATCATCGATCAATTCATCAGCGCGGCCGAGGATAAGTGGGATTTGCCCTCGGGCGTGGGCCTGCTTCTGCCGCACGGATATGAGGGGCAGGGTCCCGAACATTCGAGCGCGCGGATCGAGCGGTATTTGCAGCTCGCGGCCGAGGACAACATTCAAGTCTGCCAGCCGTCGAACGCCGCGCAATATTTTCAGTTGTTGCGGCGGCAGGCGCTGCGCCGCTGGCGCAAACCGATGATCGTCTTCACGCCGAAAAGCATGCTGCGGCATCCCGACGCGTCTTCGCCGATCGAGGATTTCGCGCGGCCAAGGTTTGAATGGGTGGTGCCCGATCGCGAAGTCGGTGCCGCCGAGCGAGTCTTGATCTGCACGGGAAAAATCGGCCACGAATTGCGCGCGGAACGCAAAGCGCGCGGCGACTCGAATACTGCCATCCTGTTTCTCGACCAGCTGTATCCCTTTCCGAAAAACGAGCTGCGCGCGGAGATGGCCAGGCATCCGAACGCGCGCGAGATGGTGTGGGTGCAGGAGGAGCCGGCGAACATGGGTGCGCTGTCGTACGTCCTGCCGCGCATCCGCACATACTTTCCGGATATCCCGGCGCGTTCGGTGAAGCGTTCGGCCAGCGCCAGCCCGGCGACAGGCTCGGCCAAGGCGCACGAACTGGAGCAGAAAACATTGCTGACGCTCGCGTTCACCACCGGGCCGAGCTGACCCGAATTACACATTCATATGGGCGTGAAAAGATTTGCGTGAGGAGATTTGTAGGGCACGGCTTCAAGCCGTGACGTAAGTGCGGGCTGGAACCGGCTTTAGCCGCTGGCTCCGAGGTGTGATTTGGGTGCAATTGGCCGCACACGGATGCCCGCCTAAAAACAAAGGCGGGCGCTACAACGGCTGGGTGCGATTTTCGGGGAGGACTACTCGATGCGATCGGGAATGTGGAAGGCGATGGGTGTGGCGTGCTTGTGGCTGGCAGCGGCTTGCGCGGCTTCGGCGCAGCAGAATGCGCCTGCAACCGCGGAGCCGCCGAAGGAAGGAGACTACGTCGCGCACAATTTCAAATTTTCCGACGGCCAGACGCTGCCCGACGTGCGCCTTCACTACACGACGCTCGGCACGCCGCACCGCGATGCGAGCGGCCGCGTTACCAACGCCGTGATGATTCTTCACGGTACGAACCGCGCCGGCAGCGTGTGGTTCACGGCCACGTTTGCGGGGGTGCTCTTCGGCCCGGGCCAGTTGCTCGACACATCGAAGTTCTACGTGATCCTTCCTGATCAGCTTGGCGCGGGCCTCGGCAAATCCACGAAGCCCAGCGACGGCCTGCGCGCGAATTTTCCACACTACGATTATTCGGACATGGTCCGCGCGTCACAGACTCTGCTCAAGGACGGATTGCAGGTGAATCATCTCCATCTGCTCATCGGAGCGTCGATGGGCTGCATGGAGGGATTCATGTGGGGCGAATCGAACCCCGACGACATGGACGCCATGCTGCTGCTCTCGTGCCTGCCGGTGGAGGTCGCCAGCCGGAACCGCATGGTGCGGAAAATCATGGTGGACGACATTCGCCTGGATCCCGGATGGAACAACGGCAACTACACCGAGCAGCCGTATGGATTGCGCGCGGCGCTCGGCCATTTGCTGGTGGTGGGAAGCGCCCCTACACGCTGGCAGAAAGAATATCCGACGGCGGCAGCGGCCGACGACTATGTGAACGACTACATCGAAAAGAACATGAAGAGCACGGACGCGAACGATTTCATGTACCAGTATGACGCGTCGCGCCACTTCGACGCCTCAAAGGACCTCGAAAAAATCCGCGCAAAAGTTCTGCTGATCAATCCACAGGAAGATTTCTGGAATCCCGCGGAGCTGGGGATCGCGGAGGAGCAAATCAAAAGAGTCAAGAACGGGAAATTTGTTTTGCTCTCGTTTCCCGAATCGTACGGGCACTACACGTTTTTTCAGGCGGCGGCGTGGCAGAAATATTTCGCGGAATTCATGAAGAGCCTGGAAAAGTAGCGTTTGAGTGGCTGTGCCACCTACTCGAACTGCTTGCGGAAGCTGGCGAGTTCCTGCTTGAGGTCTGACACTTCGGATTGCAACGCCGTGACTTGCTCTTCCAGCCGTTTGATGCGATCGCCGTCCTTCACCGCCTCGACGGCGGGAGACTTTGCCGCCTCCGGCTCCTCGATTTTCACCTCGCCCGAAAGCAGGTGCGCGTAGCGCGCCTCCTTCGTTCCCGGCTGCCGCGGAAGCAGCACAACGAGCGGCGGCTCGCGCCGCATCAGCCGCTGCAGCGTGGAGAGCGCGACGCCCAGATCGTCAAATTTGTGCATGCGGTCCGCGCGACCCCGCAGTTCGCCCGGTGTCTGCGGCCCGCGCAACAACAGCTCGCACAGGACGGCTATCTCGTGCCGCGTGAAATTGAACGCTTCCTGCAAGCGGTGCTCGAACTTGGCCACCCGGCTTTCGTAGTTGTCGGCCGGCCCCGCCAAGCCCTGCGACTCAAGAGTCCGCAAAGCCTGGCTCACCGTTCGCTCGTCCAAATGCATCACGGGGTCGCGATTGGATTTTTGATTGCACGCGTTGACGAGCGCGTTCAGCGAAAGCGGATAATATTCGGGCGTGGTCAGCTCTTTTTCGACCAACGAGCCGAGGACGCGCGCTTCCACATCGGAGAGGATGATGTTCATGAAAGTCAAATCATAACGCAAGCCCGGCGTGTTTTTTCAAACTCCCTCGCGCGCAAGAAATCATTTCGTTAACACGTAAAAAATTCCGGCCCTGGCAAGCTTGGCAGTGGCGCAATCGAGGCCGAGCCTCGGCTATTTCGCTGATTAGCAGACCCTTACGCGCGCCAGCCCATGTCGTCGCTTTGGCGAGGTGCGTGCTCCGTTTACCCGTATCAGGGGAAGTGTAGCCTTCGCGTGTGAGAAAGGGGTATCTCATGCCGATCATACGAACAAGATTTGAAACGCTCTTGCATCGATGGGTCGCCATTGTGTCGATTCTGGTTTCAAGTATTACCCTCTTGCTGATGGCTGTGCCGGTATTCGCGCAGACGACCATCCTGGGGGAGCTGGAGTTCAAAGGCGCTTCGAAGGTGGAGAAAACGTCTGGCGTGTGGATTGACGGCCAATACGTCGGCTATTTGGACGAACTGAAGGGCCCAAAGCGCGTCCTGCTTCTGCCCGGCGACCATCAACTGGCGGTCCGGCAGGCGGGCTACCAGGATTTTACCGAGAAACTCACCGTGGAACCGAGGGAGCTGCTGCTCGTCCCGGTAAGAATGCAAAAGGCGCCCGAAGATACCTGGCCCGCTGTGACTGCGGAGTTGAAGGTTGACGCCCAGCCCGACCGCGCGGCTGTTTTCGTCGATAACCGGTTCCTAGGACATGCCGGAGAGCTGGGCGGTGCGTTTCACTCGATGCTGTTAAGCCCTGGCACGCACCGGATCAAGGTGGAATTGCCCGGGTATCAGAGCTTCGAGACAGAGGTGACCTTGATTGCAGGCCAAAAATCCTCGGTCAAGACTCACCTAGCCAAAGCAAGCATTCATCAGGCAGATGGGCTGATCGATCAGGCGAACAGCCCGACCAACAATCAGGCTAGTAGTTCGAGTCCCGCGAAGTAACTACGCGTTCCATTTGTTTGAAAGAGGCCGTCCGCAATCTCGGGCGGCCTTTTTTGTTTTTGAGAGGTGGGACCTGCGGGTGGACAATCGTCACCCGCTCGCGTTACGGTAATACCCCTCGACCATGCCTCTTCAAATCATCAAGCGCCGCTCGCGCGGCTTCATCTGCGTCAACGCGCATCCCGAGGGGTGCCGGCGCAATGTGGAGCGATGGATCGCCGGGGTAAAGGGCAAAATGCCCGGCGGCCAAAACACGCCGAAAAATGTGCTGGTTGTCGGCGCGTCCACCGGTTACGGGCTTGCGTCGCGCATCGCGGCGGCCTGGGGATACGGCGCCAAGACGCTCGGCGTATTTTTCGAGCGCCCGCCGGAGGGGGACAAGACCGCCACCGCCGGTCATTACAACACCGTCGCGTTTCATTCACTGGCCAAGAGCGAAGGCCTGTTCGCAGCGAGCGTCAACGGCGACGCATTTTCAGATGAAATCAAGCGCGCTTCGGCCGAAATCATCCGCAAGCAGATGGCGCCGGTGGACCTCGTGATTTACTCGCTGGCCTCGCCCCGGCGCACCGATCCGGATACGGGCGCCATTTACAATTCGGTGCTCAAAACGGTCGGCCAGCCGTTTAGCAACCGCACGATCGAGCTTGATTCGGGGAAAGTGACGAACGTCACGTTGCAACCCGCGACGGAAGCGGAAATCGCCGAGACGATCAAAGTGATGGGCGGAGACGACTGGCGGCGTTGGATGAAAATGCTGGCCGAGGAAAAATTGCTGGCGCCCGGCGCGCGCACGCTCGCATACACGTATATCGGGCCGGAAATCACCTGGGCGATGTATCGCGATGGCACCATTGGCATGGCGAAAAAAGATTTAGAGCGCGCCGGGCTCGAACTGGACGCAGCTCTTGCGCAACAAGTGGGCGGGCACGCGTGGATTTCGGTAAATAAGGCGGTTGTGACGCAGGCGTCTTCAGCGATTCCCGTGCTGCCGTTGTACCTGAGCCTGCTGCCCAAAGTGATGAAGGCCAAGAATCTGGAGGAAGGGCCGCTCGAACAGATGCGACGCCTGTTCACCGACTTTCTGTGCACGGGAAGCGGGCCAAAACTGGACGAGGCCCGCCGCATTCGGCTCGACGATCGCGAGATGCGCGACGACGTGCAGGCCGAAGTGGCCGCGCTGTGGCCGCAAGTCACCACCGAAAACCTGCGCGAGATCACCGATTTCAGCGGATTTCAGCGGGACTTCCGCGGCCTGTTTGGTTTTGAAGTCGACGGCGTGGATTACGACCAGCCGGTCGAAACGGATTTGCAGTGGTGATGCGAGCGGAACTGATCGCGGACAGTTCGAGCCGCGGTGCCGCCTAGATTCGCTTCCTCAAGTACTCAACAATGAGATAGCCGAGAAGCCCGCTGATGACCGCGACGATGAAATTCGCGGCCGTGAAAATATCCCTCAGAGCGAACAGCAGCGTCTTGTTCTGCCCGCTCGTGCGGTTGAACTCTCCCATCAAGAGATTGGAATAAAACAGAAAAATGATGAAGCCGGTCTCGACGAGCGCCCGCAAGACCGGGTCCAGCCGCCGCGGCTTTTTGTCCGAGCGAAGCATGGGTCACTATAGCAAGAATGATTTGCCTTCCGGTATCAGCGGAGCCGCGCGCCATCGGTTTGCCGCTCCATTGACATCCATTCCTGCCTCCGACATCCTAGGCGCACAAGTCAGGGTGAAGTGCGACTCCACGCAACGGCCCTGCGCTTGATTCTCACTGCGGAGTTTTCCCGAAATGCCATCGCCCACCGAAAAAAGCCTCGACGCGCTCCTCGATGAACGCCGGACTTTTCCTCCCTCGGAAGAATTCCGCCGGCGGGCCAACTGGAACGATCCCGCGATCTACGAGCGCGCCGCGAAGGATCCCGAGGGCTACTGGGCGGAGCAGGCGAAGAGTCTCGACTGGTTCACTCCCTGGCAGCGCCTGCTCGAGTGGAATGCGCCGTGGGCCAAGTGGTTCGTCGGTGGAAAACTGAACGTCACGTACAACTGTGTCGACCGCCATGCGCATTCGGCCCGGCGCAACAAGGCGGCGATTATTTGGGAGGGCGAGCCGGGCGACACGCGGGTGCTGACGTTTGGGATGCTCGAGCGCGAAGTGAATCGCTTTGCCAACGCGCTGAAATCGCTCGGAGTGGTGAAGGGCGACCGCGTTGCGATCTATATGGGCATGGTTCCGGAGCTGGCGATTGCCATGCTCGCCTGCGCGAAAATCGGCGCGGCGCACTCGGTGGTTTTCGGAGGGTTTTCAGCCGAGGCGCTGCGCGAGCGCATCAACGACGCCAAGGCGAAAGTGTTGATCACGGCGGATGGCGCGTGGCGCCGCGGCACGGTAGTGCCGCTCAAGAGCAGCGTGGACGATGCGCTGACCGGAACGCCGAGCATTGAAAAAGTGGTCGTACTGGAGCGCATAGGGAAAGCCGCCCCCGTTTCGATGAAGCCGGGACGCGATGTGTGGTGGCGTGACGTCACGACGAATGCCTCGGACGAATGCGTGCCCGAGCATATGGACGCCGAGGACATGCTCTTCATTCTTTACACGAGCGGCACGACGGGAAAACCGAAAGGCGTCGTGCACACGACCGCCGGGTATCTCCTGGGCGTGAGCACAACGCACCGCTACGTTTTCGACATCAAGGAAGACGATGTTTACTGGTGCACGGCCGACATCGGCTGGGTGACCGGACACTCCTACATCGTCTATGGACCGCTCGCCAACGGCACGACCACCGTCATGTATGAGGGCACGCCGGACTTTCCGGACCGAGGGCGCTTCTGGGAACTCGTCGACAAATACGGCGTCAACATTTTCTACACCGCGCCGACGGCGATCCGCACGTTCATGCGCTGGGGCAAGGAGATTCCCGCGAAGTACGAATTGTCTTCGCTGCGGCTGATCGGGACCGTGGGCGAGCCGATCAATCCCGAGGCGTGGATCTGGTACCACGAGACGATCGGCCGCGGCCGCTGCCCGATCGTGGACACGTGGTGGCAAACCGAGACGGGCTGCATCATGATTTCTCCGCTGCCGGGCATCACCGCAACGAAACCCGGCTCGGCCACGCGCCCGCTTCCAGGCATCGTTGCAGAGGTCGTCGATGTGGACGGCAAACCGGTGGGCCCGGGCGGCGGAGGGTACCTCGTGCTCAGCAAGCCTTGGCCTTCGATGCTGCGCACCGTGTATGGCGACCCGGACCGCTACGTGCAAAATTATTGGTCACGCTATCCCGGAAAATATTTCACCGGCGATGGCTGCAAGCTGGACGAAGACGGATACTTCTGGCTGCTCGGCCGCGTGGATGACGTGATGAACGTCTCCGGCCACCGCATCTCGACGTACGAAGTGGAAAGCGCGCTCGTCGATCACCATTCCGTGGCCGAAGCGGCCGTGATCGGCAAAACGCACGAGATCAAGGGCCAGGGAATTTCCGCGTTCGTCACGCTGAAGGAAGGCATCCAGGCGAGCGACAAGCTGAAGGACGAACTGAAAAATCACGTGGCCGTGAAAATCGGCTCGATCGCCAAGCCGGACGATATTTTTTTTACTGCGGAGCTTCCCAAGACGCGCAGCGCCAAGATCATGCGCCGCCTGTTGCGCGATATCGCCGAAGGCCGCGTCCTCGGCGACACCACCACGCTCGCCGATCCCACGGTGATCGCCAAACTGAAAGCGCAGGCGCAGGACGAGGGATGAGCCTGGTTCAGAAGGTCACTACGGACGAGCAGATACTGGCTACTCGCGAGGTCATGCGCCAGCTCCGGCCCAAGTTGTCGCCCGATGACTATCTGACGACCGTGAAGCGGATGCAACAGACCGACGGGTACCGGTTAGCAGCGGTATCGGTCTATAGAGATGCTTTTCAGCGGAAGAATCTTGTACGTCGACGACTTGAGCACGGACGAGCAGCACCGCTCGAAGGGGTATGGAAAGCTCTTGCTGGATTGGCTCAAGGCTGAAGCGAAAGCGCACGGTTGCGAACAGCTCCATCTTGATTCCGGCGTGCAGCGGGAGCGCGCCCATCGCTTTTACTTTCGCGAAGGATTGACCATTTGTTGTTATCACTTCCAAACGCCGCTCTGACGCGTTCATTGGTTGACGCCCCGGCGCGCCCCACTTAACATGTGGTTATGCCATCCGGCTCCCAGAACACGCTGGACGTGTCTCCGAGCGGCCCGCTTTCTGATCGCCTCGGCCGCCCTCTGCGGAGCCTGCGCGTTTCGGTGACTGACCGGTGCAATCTGCGGTGCAACTACTGCATGCCGCAGGAAGAGTACGTCTGGCTGCCCCGCCAGGAGTTGTTAACGTTTGAGGAAATCGCGCGACTCGTCGAGGTGTTTACTTCGCTCGGCGTTGAAGACGTGCGGCTGACCGGCGGCGAGCCGCTTCTGCGCCGCGACCTTCCGCAGCTTGTGCGCATCCTGGCGGCGAACCCCCGAATCCGCGATCTTGCGCTCACGACCAACGGCGTTCTCTTTGCCGAGCAAGGCGAGGCGCTGCGCGACGCGGGGCTGCATCGCGTGACGCTGAGCCTGGACACGCTTCGCCCCGAACGATTTGCGGCGCTCGCGGGGCGCGACACGCACGCGCAAGTGCTCGAAGGCATCGCCGCTGCTCGCCGGCTCGGGTTTCCAAAACTGAAGCTGGACACGGTGGTGCTGCGCGGCGTGAACGACGACGAGCTCGCCGATCTGATCGAATATGGGCGCGGCCTAGAAGCCGAGGTGCGCTTCATCGAGTACATGGACGTGGGTGGCGCGACCGACTGGTCGCTCGACAAAGTGTTCACGCGCGCCGAAATGCTGGAGCAACTCGGCAAACGCTACGGCGCGATCTCTCCGCTGAACGAAAATTCCTCCGCGCCCGCCGAGCGTTTCCGCCTCCCTGATGGCACGATCTTCGGCATCATCGCTTCCACCACCACGCCGTTTTGCAGGAGCTGCGACCGCAGCCGCTTGACCGCGGATGGGCTCTGGTACCTGTGCCTCTACGCGCAGACCGGAATCGATCTGCGCCGTATGCTGCGCGGCGGCGCTCCGGCGGAGGAGATTGCGGAGTGCGTCGCTTCTGTATGGCGTGCGCGTTCGGACCGTGGCGCGGAACTGCGCGCCGCAACGGGCAAGCGCGGAGTGCTCGTCGGGATCGAACAGCTTCGGCAGGACCCGCACCTCGAAATGCACACCCGCGGCGGATGACGTGGAACCGCCTAGAGCGTAAAACTTGTGTAGACCGACGTGCGAACCGCGTTCGTGAACAGGTGGTCGGCCCAATAGCGTCCGAATCGCCAGCCGATTTCCCATCGATTGTCGAATTTTTTGATCTTGTACGATAGCGACGAATCGAACTCGCTTCCGTAGTGCTCGGCGGGATAATCCGAGTGGTAGTCGTAAAAGATTACGGTCGCGACCGCGCCGTCTAAATAGCGGATCGGACCGCTCGCGTTGATGTAGGCAGCTTGCAAGCCATTGCCGGCGGGGCTGTTCGGATCGTTGAAAAATAAATCCGTCCAGCCATTGAATGGGGGCGCAAGCGGAGTGGTCAGCAAGTCGGTGGCGCTGCGCCCGCCGAGGACGGCGTACCCGGCCTTCAGATTGAGCCCACGCCAGCCTGGGCCTAGTTCGCCCAGATAATAGTTCTCGTTGACGTGATTTGGATTCGTGCCGTAGTTCTTCTGCTTCGCGAACTCCGCGGTGTAGTTGACTCTCCAGTCTGAGTTGAGGCGATAAGGCCCATTCAAGCGCAGCCCATACGTCTGCGTCGAAAGAGCGAACTGCGCCCGCGATCGGTAGTCGAGCAACAGGCCATAGAGAGACGCGCGTACGCGGTCTTGCTTCGTCCAGGCGAGATTGATCAGGTCCGTATGCATCGGCGGGCGGCCGTCGGTCGCGTTGTAGCCCACCTCTCGATAGAAGCGGTTGATGAAGGCGTAGGTGAACGAAAAATTCCGGGGCAAATCCAGGTCCACTTTCGCCGCGTCAAAGCTGCCATGAATCTGCCGCCAGCTGGAATAGCTTAGGAACCGTCCGTCGTTGAGCGCAAGCTCCTGGCGGCCCACATTGAGGGACACGCGCTTGTGCTCGGCGCCGTGAACCCATTTCACGTAGCCCTGGCTGAGTTCCAGGCTCTTTGGATCAAAAATGGCCGGGAGATTCGGTCGAAACTGCGAAGGAAGAGTGGGATCGTTGTAGTCCGCCGGCCCCGTGACGATTACCGCTTCTCCCTGCGCAAAAACCGATAATCCGTAAACGGGATGAGTTTCATACCCGAGCGCCAGCCGAAGCGTGGGAGCGTATGCGGTCCCTGTAAATGGCGCGCCGTCGCGCTCGAAGCCCTCAAAACGGAACCTGGTGTTAAACGAGATCCTGCCTTGCTTCAGGCATGACCACAGGCTGCGCGATGCCGGCTCTTGAGCTGCGTTGCTCCCCTGCGCTTGATCCTTCGGCGCCGGATCCTGAGCCGCGAGACGGACCGGAGCGGCAAGGCCACTCAGCGCGCACATCAGAAAAGCGACGATGATGGAATCTCGCTTCCAGTTCACGGCTGCCACGCCCCGAGGGGCGCAATCAGACACTCCAACTCGATAACGTGAGAGAATTCCCGCAATAGACACACCAAGCGCAAGCGGAGAGCGAATATACCCACTTTGTTTTCACCCGTGCTGTTTATCCTACATCAAAAATCCTTGATCGGCTCGCGGCGCTCGACGGATTCGAAATTCGGACATCAATGGCAGGCGGCGAAGGCGACTTAGGCGACCGTCTGAACGGTCCAGACGCACACGCGATCGCGCCCTTCGCGTTTCGCGCGGTACAGGGCTTGGTCGGAGGCCCTCATCACTTCGATCATCGACGCGCCATGCTCCGGGTAGACGGCGACGCCGACGGAAACGCTGATCGCCCTGAGGAGTTGCCCGGCATACTCCACGCTCAATTCTTTCAGTTGCTGGCGCAGCATCTCGGCGCGCTGCATGGCGCCGTTCAAATTCGAGTCGGTCAGAACGAGAACAAACTCCTCGCCGCCGAAACGGCACGCGATGTCCTGTCCCCGCGTGTGCCTCTTGAGGAGGTCTCCAAGAGCGCGGAGCAACGCGTCGCCCGCTTGATGGCCGAACGTATCGTTGAATCGTTTGAAATGGTCGATATCCACCATCAGGATGGCCACGGAACTTTTCTTGCGCGCGGCGCGGCTGAACTCGCGCTCCAGCGATTCTTCCATGTAACGGCGATTGAAAAGACCCGTCAAGGAATCGCAAATCGACTGGTTGCGCAGGCTCTCGCGCAATTTCAGATTCCCAAGGGCCAGGCCCACTTGTTCGGCGAAAACCAGGGCCAGCCGCCTTTCCGCTTCGCCGGCGAACGCGGGCGCGGGCTCGACGGGTTCGTTCGTGCGCAGCCGTTGTAAATTCAGAATTCCGAGCGCCTCGCTTTGCGCCATGAGCGGCACGCACAGCGACTCCACGATTTCGTTCGCATCGATGTGGCCGCAAATCGTGGATTTCTGGCCGGCGCGGAAGATTTGCGGCTGCCCCCGCCGTAGCGCCCAGCAATCGTCCGGAGGGAAAACGCGCTCGCGGTGAAATGGATGACCCCAATCCGCAACGGTTTCTACCGTGGTTCGCGACGCGCGAATCACGTACAAAGCGCCGGCCCAATTCGCGAACAACTGCTCGGCCGCGACGGCAATCTCGACGTAAGCCTCGTCAACCGTCTGGCAAGCCTGCAGCCGGCTTCCCATCTCGCTCAAGATGCTGATTTCCTTGGAACGCTGCTGCAGTTCGTGCACCCTCTTCGCGAGCTCCTGATTCGCCTTTTGCAGCCTCGCTTCCGCCTCCACGCTTTCGGTGATGTCCTGGATGCTTCCCACCAGCCTTGCGGGTTTTTGCGTTTTCGGATCGCACAGAATGTAGCCGCGCTCCTGAAGATTTCGTTCCGTACCATCGGGCCGAACGACCCGGAAATCGACGGCAAACGCCTTGGTTTCCGCGATGGCGCGCTCAAGCACCTTTCGCAACCGATCCCGGTCCTCGGGATGCACCGAGCGAAAGTACGTCCGCCGGGAGACCTCGACCGAGCCCGGCTCATATCCGAAAATGCGAAAGACTTCGTCCGACCAGCGCACTGGATAATTTTCCGGATCGTCCGAGCCGGCCAGATCCAGCTCGACGCTTCCGAAGTGGGCGATGCGCTGGGCGGCGGCAAGATTCGCTTCGCTCTGCCGCAGTTTTTGCTCGGCTTCCTTGCGGCGAGTTACGTTCCGGTGCAGGCCGACGATCCCGACCACGTTCTCATTGCGGTCGAGCAGCGGGACCTTGGTCGTCTGTAGCCAGATGGTGTTGCCGTCAGGGTCTTTTGCCGTGCGCTCGCTTTCCAGGATTGAGCCGCGCGATTTCATCACGCCAAGATCCTCGGCGTGGAGCGCGACGGCCCGGTCTTTCGGAAACAAGTCGAATACGTTCTTTCCAAGCAGTTCGTCCGTCGATTGCACGCTATGCAATTTCGCGAAGGCCTTGTTCGCGAGAAGATACCGCCCCTCGGTGTCCTTGGCAAAGATGCTGTCCGGGATATTGTCGGTGACGGTGCGGAGTACATTACGCTCGAGGGCCAGCTTTTTCTCTGTTTGCGCGTGGCGCGCGAGCGCGCTCTTGAACCTGCGTGTCGAGAGGTAGCTGCCCGCCACGGCGGCGAGCGTGCCGGAGATAATTGTTATGGCTTGATGTCCCTCGGGCGTGAGGCCGGGAAGGAGGAAATGCTTCAACCGTTCAAAGAGGGTCAGGCCTGCGGCGACGCAAATCGCCACCCACGCAAGCCCTTGCCAATTCTTCGCGGCGCCGCCCGATTCCGCCACGGCCGGTTCCCGCAGCACTCCCACGGGCTTTCCCAGGTCCTGGTTGGGGTTCATGCTAGGCACTGACACAGCTCCGTCATCTGATAGCCGCGGCCCGCGTGGAATGTCAATTCTCCTAGCATAGCGAAACCAATCAGAAACGGTGCGGAAACGATTTTCAGTGTGATTAAATCGCTAATTGCGGGCGGCGATCGTCGATGGTAAACGGTGCTGCTTCGGGAGAATATGCGGAAGTATCCCCGGTGCTGGAAATCTGCGCGGCCACCCGCTCTCCGAAAGAGTCGCTACAGGGGAGCTCCGCCGGGTTCAAAAGCCTTCTGATTCCCTGTATAGTTTAGCCATGCCGCTCAGCGTGAACGCACGGAGACGATTGCGGTCCTGGCGTACGCGCCTGCGCGAATTGCGCGGCGTGGCGAAGGGCCTGGTTTCGACGCGGCACCCGCTCCTCGTGCACATCATTCCCATCCGGCGTTGCAACCTCGCCTGCACGTATTGCAACGAATTTGACGATTTCTCGAAGCCGGTCGACACCGCGGAAATGTTCCGGCGGATCGATCGCTTGGGGGCGCTGGGCGCGGCGGTCGTCACCATCAGCGGCGGCGAGCCGCTCCTGCATCCGGAGCTTGACCTGATCATCGCCCGCATGCGCAAGAACGGAATCCTCTCCGGGATGATTACAAACGGCTACCTGCTGACCGCCGAGCGCATCGAGCGGCTGAACCGCGCCGGCCTCGAATACCTGCAAATCAGCATCGATAACGCCATGCCCGACGAAGTCTCCAAGAAAAGCCTGAAGGTGCTCGATCAAAAGCTGACGTTGCTGGCCGACCACGCCGTGTTTCAGGTGAACATCAATTCGGTGCTCGGCAGCGGCGTGAAGAACCCCGAAGATGCCCTCGCCGTGGCGCGACGCGCGCAGGAGCTGGGATTCACGAGCACGGTGGGAATCCTGCACGACGGCCAGGGGCAGCTGAAACCGCTCGGCGGGCGCGAGATCGAAATCTTTGAAGAAATCATGGGCATGGGCAAGCGCGGATTTTCGCGCATCAACGGCTTCCAGTACAACATCGCCAAGGGCAAGCCGAACGAATGGCGGTGCCGCTCCGGCTCGCGCTACCTCTACATCTGCGAGGACGGGCTCGTGCACTGGTGCTCGCAGCAGCGCGGCTATCCGGGCATCCCGCTCGAAAAGTACACGGCGGAGGACATTCGGCGCGAATATTTCACCAAGAAACATTGCGCGCCGCTTTGCACCGTGTCGTGCGTCCAGCAGATCGCGGTGGTGGACAACTGGCGCGGGCCGCAGACGTTGAGGCCCGTGGCGCCGCCGCCGTCGTCGCCGGAGTCGCTGGTCCAGCTGCGGTAGTGAGGCGTGATTCGTGACCCGTGTCCCGTGTAAAACCCTCTGCTCCGCCTCCGCGTTCCCTGTGGAACGATGCTCTCTGTGGACTCTGTCTTAAGGCCTTTGGTGGATTGGAGTGGGCGAAAACCGAAATGCTTCAACGCAGAGGACACTGGGGACGCAGAGTGCGACGTACGTGTCGCGCGTGCGGTCGGCGGCTACCGCTGGGCGTGCAGCGAGTCTTCGCGGGAAATTTTCAGGTCGCGTGGCGATGACGCTCCGATCTCGCTGCGCGCCATCCATGGCCTCACCACGCGTTTCCACCACATCAGCAGACCCGTGAGGAACAGCGCCGCGGGAGCCAGTCCAAGAACTGTCCAGGCGATTTTCACCGAAACGCCGGCGAAGCGGCCGAAGTGGGCCTGCGCCAGCCAATACAACACTTGATCTCCCAGGCGAAGGTTTCTGCTTTTTACATTCAACGGTTCCAGATAATCGACGGCCGCGTTGAACGCGCTCGGAACCGAAAGATAAATTCCCGAGACCGCCCACATCAAGAGGAACGCAAGGGCCCAGAATCCGAGCGCGCTGTGCAGCGTCCAATTGAATCCCTTCGGATTTCCTTTCCAGCGGAAGCTGAGGCTTCGCCGCCACGTATCGATTCCCGGCCACCAGATGATGGCGCCCGTCAAAATGAGTAGAGCGGTGAGAACGCCGCCCGCCGCATTCAACCCCCGTCCCATCTTGGCGGACAGCAGGTTGTCGTGCAGGTCCACAAGCCACAGTACGAATCGGAAGCTGACCCGAATCGAGTCGCCCATGTCGGCGCCCGTATACGGGTTGAACAGGCGCTGCAATTTGGCGCCGCCGCGTTCCAGCCAGATCTCGGCGGCCTGATCAGGATTTCTTCGCAGCGATACGCGAGTCACTTCGTAACCGGGAAAGGCGCGCCCCGCCGCTCGTCTCAATTCCTCCTCGCCCATCCGCGCCCCGGGGCTGCCGGCCACGCGCGGTTCGCGCGCCAGCGTTCGAGTCAGCTCGCGCCGAAAGACGATGGCCGATCCCGTCACGCTCATTAGCAGGATGTAGAGACCGATTCCAATTCCGGTCCAGAGGTGCACCTGAAAGAGCGCCTTGCGCAACCAGACACCCTGCGGGCGTCTCTTCCATTTTTCCCAGGCGCTCATCATGTCACCATAGCGCGCGTATTACACCACAATCCACCGCGCGCTGCCCACGCACTTGCGCGCGGCGAGCGGCCGGACTTGATCGGGGCGCGGGCTTGATTTCCTACGCGTGCCTGTGAGATGAAGTCCATTCCGAATCGGAGAAACCATGGAAAACCCCGCGGCCGTGCTGGTCTTGATTCTGGCAATCATCGTCGCCTTTGTCGTTCTCGGCGCGCTGCTCGGATCGTTTTTCACCATCAACACGGCGGAGCGCGGCGTGGTCGAGCGGTTCAACAAGTTTTCGCGCATCGCCGGCCCCGGACTTTCGCTGAAAGTGCCCTTCGCCGAGTCCGTGCACCGCGTGGACATGCGCGTGCAGGAACTCCCTTTCAAGATCGAAACGAAGACCAAGGACAACGTCTTCGTGGTGATTCCGGTTTCCGTGCAGTACCAGGTGCTGGCTGACAAGGTCAGCGACGCGTACTACAAACTCACCGATCCGCAAAAACAGATCGAGTCATACGTCTACAACGTGATTCTGGGCCACGTGCCCAAGCTGGCGCTGGACGAGGCGTACCTCGAAAAAGATCAGATCGCCAAGGCCGTCAAGGACGAGCTCGACGCCACGATGGAGAATTTCGGATTCGCGATCGTGCGCGCGCTCGTCACGGACATCGTTCCGGACGCGCGCGTGAAAACGGCCATGAACGAAATCAACGCGGCGAGGCGGGAGCAGGAAGCCGCGCTCGCGAAAGGCGAAGCCGACAAGACCATCGCGGTCAAGAAGGCGGAAGCGGAAGCCGAAAGCAAGCGGCTGCAAGGCGAAGGCATCGCCGCGCAGCGCAAGGCCATCATCGCCGGACTCAAAGAATCCGTGGAGGATTTTCAAAAGGTGGTCGAAGGCGCGTCGGCGCGCGACGTCATGACGCTGGTGCTGCTCACGCAATACCTCGACACCCTGAAGGAAATCGGCGCGTCGTCGAATACCAACACGATCATGCTCTCCCATTCGCCCGGCGAGATCCAGAATCTGCGGGAGCAAATTACCAATGCCATCACGGTTGGACAGTTGGTGGGCGATAATGTCGGGAAGAAGTCGTGATTGGTGGCTGGTGAAAATCGCAGGCTCGAATTTCGGGGGGGGTCTCCGTGTCCTCTGTGTTCTCCGTGTTAAGAGATTTCTCGGCCGCGGTGCGGCCTCTTCGCCTTCGTGAGATCCCGATCGTTCAGTCCTCCACGTTTCTCGCGGCGCGCTCAATGTTGGCATTGATTTTTCCTCCGATCAGAAACGCCAGCCCTGCGACGTACAGCCAAACCATCAGAATGATCAAAGCCCCGAGGGAACCGTAGATTGCCGAATAGGTATTGAAATGTCGCAGGTAAATCCGAAATCCGGCGGAAGCAGCGAGCCACAAAAAGGCGCCGAACGCCGACCCCGGCGTGATCCAATACCAGCGCCTTTTCCCCGAGTTTGGCCCGCACGAATAAATCAGCGCGTACGAGAAGACCACGAAGAGCGCGGCGGCCGGCCATTGCAGCGCCTTCCATATTGCCACCATGGCCGAAGCGAGGTGAAGTTCTGTCCCGATCCAATCGACCAGGCTCCCGCTCAAGAGGACGAAGCATAGGGCTGAAAAAATCAAAATTGAGATCAGCAGCGTCAAACCAACCGCGATCGCCCGCACCTTGATCCACGAACGAGACTCCCTGGCGTGATAGGCTGCGTTCAGCGCGGAAATCATCGAAGCCATTCCACCGGAAGCGAACCACAGAGCCACCGCAATTCCGATCGTTAATTTCCCTCCGCTCGCGTGCGCGGCCAGCTCCTCGGTCGTATTTTTCAGAAGTTGAAAGGCCAGCGACGGGAGAAACGCGGCAAAGTAACTCAGCAAATCCGCCCGCAATTGGACGCTTCGAGAAGCAAACAAACCGAAAAGTGCGAGCAGAAAGACCAGCAAGGGAAAGAGGGCCAGCAGGAAATCGAAGGCAAGTCCGGAAGCGCGCGCGACCAGAGCATCCTCGACGGCGTCGCGAGCCACGCCCCTCAAGAGCTCCCACGGCGTCAGCCCTCCCAATTTCCAGATCGTTTTGTAATTCAGTTCCCCGTTGGAAGAGGAAGGTGTCATCGGCGCGTTTGGGTGGAATCTTCCAACTGCATCCAAGCGAACGATTCTTTTATGGCCAAACGATTACTTGTTCAGCAGGGGAATGTCCTTGCCCTTTGGCGGCATGGGTATCGATTTCAGGTACGCGTAGATATCGGCCAGGTCCTGATCGGGAAGAGCCTTGCTCGCGTACGGCGGCATTTGGTTCGACGGTTTGCGCACGTAGCTCTGAAAGCCCTCGAAGGAAAGCTGCGGCGGGCCGATGCGCGCCGCGCCGGTCTGCGCGGCGCCCTGGCCTTGCCGGCCGTGGCACTCGTAGCAGCCGTCGCTCATGAACAGTTTCTTCCCGTTCTCCGCGTTCCCAGCGGGAGGCGCGTCGGAAGCCTGCTGCGCTCGCGCGATCGGCAAGGCGAACAGCGCAGCTGCAAGAAGGAAGAGACCGGCCCATTTCATCGCGCACAACTCCTTGTGCAAGCTACGATTCTTTCTCAGCGAGGCTGGGTGACCACGTCCACCAGCGCCGGCTCGCCGCGCTTCACGACTTCGATGGCGCGCTTCAGCGCTGGGCCAAGATCCTTGGGATCGGTGATCGGCCCTTCGCCGTACACGCCCATGCTCTCGGCCAACTTGGCGTAGTTGATGTCCGGGCCGGTGATCGTTGTGCCGGTGCTGCAATTCTGGATGCCGCGGCTGTGGCGATCGGCCATGATCTGGACCTGCATCACTTCCTGGTGATACGCGCGGTTGTTGTGCATCACGTGCAGCACGGGGATCTTGTGATGCGCCGCGGTCCACAGAATTCCCGGAGCAAACATCATGTCGCCATCGCACTGGATGTTGACGGTGAGCCTGCCGTGTTTGCGATTTGCGAGAGCCGCACCCGTGGCCGCCGGGGCGTTGTAGCCGATGCCGTAGCCTCCCGCGCCGCCGATGTACTGGTAGTGCTTGTCAAAATTCCACAGTCGCTGCGGCCACTTGCTGACGAAAGTTGTCGCACCGACGAGCGACCAGTCTTCGTTCTGAATCTGCCCCCAGAGCTCCATGCACATGCGCGCGGTGCTGATCGGGCTCGCATCCCAGGCAAACGCCGCCGCGTCCTTGGAGCGCTCCAGCGCCTGCATGTGCGCCGCCTTCAGGCGCACACCTCGGTCCTGGTAGGCGCGCTTGCGGTCGTCCGTCGAGAGGCGCTTGACTGCTTCGGTGAGCGACGGCAGAGTGGCTTCGGAATCGGCGGCGATGGCGATCTCCGCCTCGTTGTAGCGCTGGAAATCCTGATAGTTGGCCTTGATGAAGAGGTCGTCCGAGCTGATGGTGATGAGTTTCGCGGTCGATTTCATGCTGGAACGCGACGTGCGCTCGACCTGGTCGCGGTAAGTGTGCGTGATGCCGTACACGTCGGCAACGTCCAGCGCGAGAATCACGTCCGCTTCCGCCACCGCCGCGCGCGCCCTGTCGGACTGATTGAGCGGATGGCGCGTCGGGAAATTCATCCGGCCCACCTGATCGACCACCGCGCACTGCAGCGCCTCAGCCAGATCGACCAGGCACGCAACTCCGGCGGAAGTCCGCGCCGTGCGGTCCGCGATGATGCAGGGATTTTCCGCCGCGACGAGAAGCTTCGCGACTTCGTTGACGCTTCCTGTATCCCCCACCGGCGGCATCTCCGTCGTCAACTTCGGAATGCGAATTTTCACGTCCGGCGAAATCGGATCTTCCTGCAGCGTGCCGTCCGCCACGAGCACGACCGGCAGCGTAGGCGGCGTCATCGCGACGCGATAGGCGCGCATCGCGGATTCCGCAAAATGCTCGAGCGAAATGGGCAGATCGTCCCACTTCGTGAAATCGCGCACCATCGCGGCCGCGTCCTGCACGCTGTGGAACCACTCGACGCCCGGCGCGCGCTGGGTTACATCGATGATGTTCCCGAGGATCACGTAAACCGGCACGCGGTCGCAGTAGGCGTTGTACATCGCCATCGCCGCATGCTGTACGCCCACCGTGCCGTGCGCCAGCACCAGCAGCGGCTTGCCCTCAATCTTGTAGTAGCCGTGCGCCATCGCAATGGACGATTCCTCGTGGCAGCAGGTGATGAATTCCGGACTCTTGTTTCCGCCGTAGTTGATGATCGATTCGTGGATGCCCCGGAAGCTCGATCCGGGATTCGCGCACACATATTCAAATCCCAGCGATTTGATCACGTCCACCATGAAGTCCGACCCGGTACGTTCCGCGATCAGGACTTCGGTGATCGACGGAACCTCTGTCTCGGCGGCTGGGGACATAGCCGGAGGAACCACGCGCTTCGGCTCAACAGGCTGCGGCTCCGCGGAAACTGCAGCAGGCACAGCAGCCAGCGCCGCGGCGCCCACGGCCGCGCCCTTCAGGAACTTTCGGCGATCGATTTCCGGCTTGGCTGTTTCAGGATTACGCGGTTCGGACTTGTACGCTCTGGCCATGGATTCGGCACCTCACTTCGCGGCAGTTGATACCTTATATCACACGAAATGAGGGAGATGCCATACCGCAGCGCGAGTGTTGATGCACACATGGAACACGGAGCCAGCGATGTCGCGTCGCTTGCCAAATCGGCCTGAGCCGCGCCATTGCTATCCCGGAACACTGTACCTTTCGAGCGTTGACGCTCCTCCACCAGGGGTCTACTTTTGATAGAAGTGCCGGGTGCTGGCGTTCCCCCGGGCTTTTCTTGCCCGGCGTCGCACCGTAATAGGCACGAGGACTTCGCCAGTTTTGCGTCCGCTCCGCTTCGTTCACGGCGGGCGCCCGCGTTTTGATGAGTTGACGTGTCTACCCTAACCAAGGCAGGGCGTTACGATCTCCGCGAGGAAATAGGCCGCGGCGCCATGGGTGTGGTGTATCGCGGGTACGACCCCGTCATCGGCAGGGGAGTCGCGGTCAAGACTCTGCGCCTGACCGAAGCGGGCACCGGGCTTTCGCGCGAGGAACTGGTCGGCCGGTTCCAGACCGAGGCGCGCGCAGCCGGCCTGCTCACTCATCCCAACATCGTGGTGGTCTTCGATGCCGGGGAAGAGGGCGGGCTTTTCTATATCACGATGGAATTCGTCGAAGGGCGAAGCCTCCAGTCGCACATCGACGCGAAACAGCCCTTTCCCGTATCGCGCGTCCTGAAGCTGATGGAGCAGGTTTGCTCGGCGCTCGATTTCGCGCACCAGCACAACGTCGTTCACCGCGATATCAAGCCCGCCAACCTGATGCTGACCCCGGACGACACGGTCAAGATTACCGACTTCGGCACCGCGAAAATCCTCCAATTCGGTACCGCGCAAACGTCGCATGTGATGGGCACGCCATCCTACATGTCGCCGGAACAAGTGAAGGGGAAGGCCATCGACGGCCGATCGGATATTTTTTCTCTGGGAGTAATTCTGTACGAATTGATGACCGGCGAGAAGCCGTTTCCCGGGCAAAACATCACCACGGTCATCTACAAAATTATCAACGAAGAGCCGATTCCGCCGCGATCGCTCGATTCTTCGATTCATCCGGGCCTCTCGGCCGTGATCTCCAAAGCCCTGGCCAAAGACCCGGGCGCGCGGTACCAAAGCTGCCACGAATTACTGACCGCGCTGAAAAATTTTCATGAGCTGACGGGCGCGGACGCCACGGTGAGAATGGCCCCCGGCGGCGCTCATCCTTCTCCGACAGCGACGCCAAACCGCTCCATAACTAACGCGGCGCGCGCGGCCGGTGTTCCTCCCGCCGCGAAGCCCGCCGAGACGCACAATTCCCTGCAGTCGCCGATGCTTTTGGTCCCTGCCGAGGAGCCTCGCGAAAAGCGCGGCGGCGTGCTTCTTACTCTCGTCCTGCTCGGAATCATTGGGTACGCCGGATACCGCGTGTACGCGCCCGGGATGGATCTATGGCGCCGGGCCCACGAAGCCGTGCAAACGCGCGGTTCCTCCGCAAACGTGGATTCCACCCCCCAGTCGCCGAGCCAGGACAACTCGAGCGGGAAACTTGATTCGCAATCGGCCGAAGCGCCTCAATCATCTGCGCCCGAGAGCACGACCGCCGCAGCCCCAGTGCAGCCGTCCAAGCCCGCCGTCGCGCCGATCGACAATACCGCCGGGCCTGCGCAGAAGAACACGACGCAGCAGCCAAAGGTCATTCCCGCTGTTTCGGCAAAGCAGGCTGAACCCGCATTGACGAACGCAAGCAGCCCGGACGCGGCCGATGCTGCGCCAAAAGCGATCCTTCCTCCGGCCCCTCCGCCGGGCCCTAGCCCGGCGCATCTTTTCGAATCTAAATTGCGCGAAGAGCTCGCAGGCCAGCCGCTCGCGAACAAAGTAAAGATTCAGGCCGCAGGTAAGAACATCACGCTCTCCGGCTCACTCACCCTCTCAGAACATCGCGAGTTATTGGCTCATCTGCGCGCGGTTCCCAACACAGTTCGAGTGATCGACGATATCGCGGACGAGGACAGTTCGAACTCCGCTTCGCCAGCGCCGCCCGCCTCGGCAGCAACGTCTGCCGGCTGGGTTTGGGTGCGATCGAATCCGACGGGCGCGCGAATTCTGGTGGACGGCGCGGAAACGGGACTGCGCACTCCGGCGCGTTTGGAATTGCAGCCGGGCGATCATGAGGTACAGCTCGTTCACCGCGGATTTGGCAACACGCACCGAAGTGTGACGATCCAACAGGGCCAAACCATGCAAGTCACCGAGACTCTGTCGCTTGAGTGAGTGGCTGGGTTTTTCGTTCGCGAAATGGATTTCAAATTCATCGGATGGGATAGCAGGGCGATATTGCGGCGAAAGCGCCGCATGCACCATAGCGGTATTGTAACGATTCTACCCACCCGCGCCTTGCGGGTTGCTTCATACGCGTCCGAGTCTATGCTATCCCCTGTATTTCAGGCGCCGGCCGGAGCATCCTGACGGCAGGCTGCGTGCTCCTTGTCTCCAATGCCTGTGTGCCTTTTCGCCGGGTGGGACGAGGTCCAGCACCCAGGCGGAGCTTGAAGCACCAAATTGCATCTAGACCGGCTACCTTACGTAAATTCGGCAAGGAACCGTTCTAACGATGAAAGTCCTCGACCCATCGAAGAGCCAGACCGGCGAAGGCGTGCCGGTCGTCGAAGCCACGCCTCTGCCACCGCACCGGCCGGAGGCCACCCGGGCTGAAGCTGCGCCCGTCCGTCCCGCATTTTCCAACGCCGAGAACGCCATCATTTTCTTCCTGCGTCAGTTCCGCGTTTTGCTGGGCGCGGCGCGGTTGTATCAGCGGGATCATCCGCGGTTGATGGAAATTCTCGCCTCCACCGAACAGCAGTTGCGCATCGCGCTGGCGGCCCGTTCGCCGCTCGTTTTTGCGGTGGAAACCAAAGGCATCCTTCTGCCGCCGCATGAAGGCGGCCTGGCCGAGCCTTTGCGCGACCAGCGCGGCGAACTGAAAGCGCTCGCCGAGGATCTTCTTCGCAGCGGAATCACTTCGCTGCTGTTCACTCACCCGATCAATGTGGGCGAGCTCGATTTATTCGCGCACGAAATCAGCCAGGTGCCGCGCACCGTTTCTCCCGGCGATACCGCTTCCCGAAGATTGTGGGACAGCTGGACCCGCGAGCGCGGCATTGTCGGAATCCGCGTCAACATTCCGACCGAGCGGCGCGATTCCCTGCTGCTGGCGAGCCTGATGTCGGCGGTGCTGGCGTATGACAACGCGGCCGGGCAATCCCCGCGCGCCGGTCGGCCGATGCCGGAGGCGAATTTCGACCAGCTCGCCTCGGCGCTGCGCCTGCTGGCGAAACTCGCGCCGGCCAACGATCCCGAAGCGCAGTCTTCGACGCAGGATCTGGCGCGGCGTTTTCACGCCGTCGTGGTTGGCAGCGAGCCCTCTTCTATCTCGCTCCTTGTGTATGGAGTCTCGAACGTAAAGCCGCGCGAAAGCGAATCGCTCGCGCTGTATCTCGAGCGGCTCACGGATGAACTTGTCCTGGCTCACGTGACGCAGGAATTCAATGCCGGCCGGACGGCCGCGCCGGAATTGACCCCGCTGCTCGTTCGCCTCGATCAGGAGCGCGGCCGCGCCGACGCCAATGGAAACGGGCCGTTCGGCGGGTCGCAGCATGATGAAGTGCGCGTGTCCATGCTGTGCGAGCGATTCTGGAACGCTCTGCCGGCGCGCGTAACAGGGAAAATTTTGCGGAGCGGCGATGCTTGGTGCGTGCCGCCGCCCGTGGTCGCCCGCTTCCTCGAACCGCTAACCGTGGCCGCGGAGAAGAAGAAATCCGAGGCCGCGGGCCGCGCAGGCCGCTCGGTACTGTTGGCTTATGCGCGGTGCCTCGAATCGGAAGAGAACAAGGCGCGGCGAGCGGTGGCCGCAGGACTCTCGGACATCGCTCCGCAACTCGAGCGATTGTGGCCGCACCCGTCGATCGCCGATTTCGGGCGCGGCGTCGTGCAGGCGCTTCTCGTGGAGACTTCGCCGGGAATCGCGGGCCTGCTGTCGGCAGTGGTCGAAAAGCTGGCGCGGGCTTCTCTCGCGAAACGCGAGTACGGGGAATTTGAGAGGATCCTGGAAACGCTCGAGGCCGCGCCGCGCGATGACGAACACGCGCACATCGCGACGCTCGTCGGGCGCGTGATGAACGACGATCAGTGGCTCTATCTCGTGGATGAAGCGCTTTCCAGCCAGGCGCTCAACGCCGTCATTCCTCGTCTGCTGAAGCGCAGCCCGGAACGCCTGATCGAGAGGCTGGGATTGCTGCTGACCGCGCCTCGCGGATTCGATTCTCTGCCGGCCATGGTGCGCTTGATTCACGCCACGGGAGAAGCCGTGCTCGGCGCGCTTGAAACTCGTTTGTACGAAGCCCGGCGCCAGCGCACGCTCACCGCGATCCATCTACTCGCTTCGTCGGATCCCAAGCGGCTCGCGGCTGCGCTGCCCAGGGCCCTCGCCAGCTGGGAGTGGAGCTTGCAGGACCTCGCCGCGACGGAATTGATCAAGTGGACGAATCCGCCGGTGGTGGCGGCGACGGCGACGGCATTTCTCGCCACGCTGCCCGAAGCGCACGCGCTCGTTGTGCCCTGCATGATCGATCACCTCGGGCTGGCCGACGAAACTGCGGCCGTGCCCCTGCTGCTGGAAATCGCCGAAGGCGGGCACATCACGCTGCGGGATATTTATTTCCGGATCAAGGCGGTCGAGGCGCTGGGCAGAATGCACGTGGCCGAAGCAGCGCCTTCGCTCTTGCGAATTGTGAGGGAGCGCAACGGTCTCGCGCACGGCGAGCCGGCGGCGCTGCGCTCGGCTGCCGAAGAAGCGCTCAGCCTGCTCGAAAATCGGCCCGCGGCAACCCGCGCGAAAAATCAGGACGGGACAGAGACGAAATCCGCCGCGGCGCATGGGCGTCCCCGGCGCTATGCCCGCGCGCGTCTGGTTCCCGCTCTCCCGGCAACGATCGTTGGCGGGCGCGGCGGCGCCGCGCGAGTTCGCGTGATCGCGCTGGGCGGGGCTTTGCTCGAAACCGATCACCGCCTGGCGATCGGCGATTCCATGCAGCTCGAAATTCGCGTTGGTCTTCGCAAACTTCAATCCACTGCGGTCGTGCGAAACGTCACGCCGAGCGGCGCCGGCGTCGAGTTCCTCCACATGAAGCCGGCCGACCGCGAGCGCTTGCGCCGGCTGGTCGTGCAGGAGTTGAAGTAAACGCCAGGCCGCAGTTTCTTGTTGCCGCTGTCTGTTGCCGCCGTTTTCCCTCGGGAACAAATCCAATCGCGACATTCTCGCCTAATTTTGTCATTCTGAGCGCAGCGAAGAATCTCTCTTGGGTTTGAGCACAGAAAGAGAGATTCTTCGCTGCGCTCAGAATGACAATTTTTTTTCACAACTGGAGGAAGCAATCGCTGGTCGGCTATTCTTCGCCGGCGTCGGGCGTGATGAGCAGCGGGCGTGGGAATGTTTCGACCGGATCCAGTTGCGGAATGTCAGCGCTGCCAATGCCCAGCTCCCTGAACTTTCGGGCTGACGGGACGAGCCGACTGTCGAACGACGCGACGGCGCTGTTGTAGGCCTTATTGGCGCGTTCGAGCCCCTTCGCGATCTCGGAAAAAAGCTCGGCGAATTTCAAGGCGCGGTCGTAGAGCTCCTTGCCCAAATCCTTGATCCGCTCCGCGTTTTCCGCCACGGACTGCTGCTTCCAGCCATACGCGATCGCGCGCAACAGCGCGATCAGCGTTGTGGGGCTCGCGAGCACCACTCGCTTGTCAATCGCGTCCTCGATCAGCGTGGCGTCATTTTCGAGCGCCGCGCTGAAAAACGATTCCCCGGGAACGAAGAGAACAACAAATTCCGGCGTGGAGTCGAACTGTTTCCAATATTCCTTGCCGGACAAACCCTTGATGTGATCGCGCACGAGGGCAGCGTGCTGCATCATGGCTTCGCGGTATTCGGCGTCGTTGGTTGCGTTGATGGCCTTCAGGAAAGCGTGCAGCGGGACCTTCGAATCCACGACGATCTGCGTGCCGCCGGGGAGATAGACGGTGAGGTCGGGACGCAACCGGCCCTCTTCCGTCGCGATCGATTGCTGCGTCTCGAAATCGCAATGCGGCACCATGCCGGCGAGCTCGACCACGCGCAGCAGCGTCAATTCTCCCCACTTGCCCTTCACCTGCGGCTGCTTGAGCGAGTTGACCAGGCTGCCCGTTTCCTCGCGCAATTCCTTGTTGGTGGTCGCCAGGAGCTGCACTTCGTTGCGCAGGCTTCCGTACGCTTCCTGCCTCGCCGATTCGATGCGCGTGACCTCCGAGCGCAGATCCCGCAGCGCCGTTTCGAGCGGGTCCACCATGGATTGGATGGCGACCTTGCGCTGTTCGAGATCGCCTTCGGCTTCCTTTTGCAGCGTGTCGAATTTCGACTTGGCCAGCTCGATGAACTGGTTGCTGCTCGCCGCCAACGCCTCGCCGGCCAGCGACTGGAACGCTTCCTTCAATTTCTGTTGCGCTTCGTCGAGCAAGCGCCGCTGTTCGAGGACATTGGCGCGCTGCGACTCGGCGTCTTTCTCCGCCGCGGCCCGCAGTTTTTGCTCGTCTTCGATTCTTTTTTGCGTGGCCCGCAATTCCTGCTGCAGGGCTTCGTTTTGTCTCTTCAACTCCTGAGCGGCACCTTCAAGGCTCGCCGCGCGCTTTTCGAGCCCGAGTCGTGCTGATCCAGACGCGGATTTCGCCCACGCCCACGCTGCCGCAAAGCCCGCCACTAGGCAAGCCGCCGCAATCAGAATGTCCGTTCCAGTCATGAATGCGCCTTGAGCAAGAGATTCAGTGAGATTGAAGTTCCAAAAATCAAATTCGGCCGCCCGTCCTCAATTCAGCTCCCACCACGCGGAGTCGAGCAGCGACGCGAGCGGCGGCGCCGGTTTGTCGTCCAACATGGCCCGCAGCTCTGCGCGGATTTGCGGCAAATCGCGCGGCGCGCGGTCCATCGTCGAGAGTACGCGATCGATCCGCGCCGACCAGTCTTCCGGGGCGATTTTTTTCGCCTCGGCCAGGCGCCTTCGTGCGGATTGCAGGTCGGGAGACGTTACGCTCGGGGCGACGAGCCTTGCCGACACAACGTAGTTTCCCGCGGTCACAAATTTCACGTCCACCGGCACCGTGTTCTCCTCACCTCCGGACGTCTTCAAGCGCTGTACATTTCCTTTCGTAAGTTCGATGACGCCCGGCGAGGCGTTGCGAACTTCGAGGACCAGCGGCTGCTTCGAGCCGCGCGCGTGCAAAACCAGTTGCCCCGCCGACCCGGCACTCGCTCCTTCCGCGGGGCCGCTGAATTCAAGGAGCACCACCGAAACAGGAAATTGTCCCGCATCGGCTTCGGCGACCGCCACGTGAAGAGTGGCGTCGCCCACGGGCGCGCGCTCGCCGGGCAGAACCACCAACGCCGCCGGCGACGAAGCGAGAATGAGACAAGGATCAGATCGGA